>JAABUS010003998.1_pt1 | contig 22421 bp, 15 predicted proteins | sample 5560161 | NCBI WGS metagenome assembly JAABUS01 (sample SAMN10711885, study PRJNA513376) | rock metagenome | isolation source: Antarctica rocks | place: Antarctica: Victoria Land, Trio Nunatak nord | collected 2016-01-04
TAAGATTTTATTAAAATGTTTTAAAGATTAAACATATTTTAAAACAAAATTTAAGAAAATTAATTTTAAAAATTATATATATATTTTTTGTATATAAATATTTAGAATTAAGCAAGATTTTAAAATTATTATAATTTTTTTTTTTTTTAAATATAAAAATTAATATTAATTTTAAAGTTAAATTCTTTATTATTAACGCTAAAAAATTTATGCATAAATATTATATATATAATAATTATTAAATTAATTAATTATATTACTTGAACTTTAAATTACACACTTAATTATTATTATTTTTAGCTTAAATTTTCTATATAATTTATTTTTATTTAAAAATTTTTAAAAAAAATTTTAAAACATAAAATACATTATATATTGTTTTAAGTTTAATAAGTTTCTTTCTATTATAATATAATTTATTACTTAGTTTTAAATTAAATTAATATATTTTTTAATTTTCGAACAACTTAGTATTTGCTACAATTAATATAAATTAAATTATATATTTATTAAAGATTTTCGAAAACTTTATAATAAAATTAAATAATATAAGTTTAATAAAGTTTCTATATTATTAATTAAATTCGTTAAATTAAATATAAAGATTTATTATTAATTTAACTAATATATTATAAAGTTAAACGAAATTGTTATTTTAATTTAACAAATAATATTTAATATCTTTAAAGATATTCTTTGTATATTTAATTATAATATATATTAGTTTAACTAATTTATTGTCGAATATATAAAAACAAATTCTAAATTTAACAAAAAGCGTTATCTATTATTAATTAAATTTCTTTCAATTACTTAAGAAAATAATTAAATTAAAAAGTTTAATATTGTTATATATTAATTTCTCGATTTTAAGCAAACTATTTCTATAGACTTTGTTAAGATATTCGCGATTTTATTAATTTAATTCGTAAAAGAATATATTGTAATTGTTGCTATTATTGCTAAAATTTCGATAAAATAATAAATAATAAATAGATTTAAATTGCTTATAATAATTAAGTTTCTTAATTAATTTATTTTGTTTATTAATTAATATATTAGTTATCTTTTTTTATATTTTATTTTTAGCTTGCTTTATATTTTGCTTTTCTTGTAGATTTTCGCAAATAATTTAAGCTTTGTTTAAATTTATCTCTAATTATATAATTTTTTTGTTTTGATCTTTTCTATATTGTATTAGATATTATACGCAAAAATAAACGCTATTAATATACTTAAATTAATATATAAGATTTTTAGTTATATCTTTAATAAAGTTGTCGCTATATAAAAGTTTTGCGAAGTTTTTTTGAATTTTTTGTTAATAACAATTGTAATTAAAAGAAAATTAATAAGATAAAAATTAATTAATTTTAACTTTAATTTTACGTCTAAATTTCTTAATAAATAAAAATAATATATTAATATTTTTAAGAAAGTTATTACTAAGTTCGATTAATTTAGAATTTTTAAAAACAAGTTTAAATAAAGTTTATAACTATAACTTTAACAATAATAAAATCTTAATACTTAATTAATAGCAAAATCAATTTCGAAATATTACATTTTTATAAGATTTAAAGTCAAAATAAGATATTTAACTCTTTATAACGAAATTGCAATACATTGTTATAATAAATTTGCATAAATATTATAAATTTTAATAGTTATAAATAATAATAAAGTAGTAAGTAAAGATATAAACTTAAATAAAATATTTTGTTTAAATACGTTTGCTTTAATTAAATATTATACAATTTATTTTATTTAATTAAATTAATAAATATTAAAGCAAAATTATTAATGTTAAAAACAAGTATTGTTTAAGTATTGTATTACATAGTAGACTTTGCGCAAAACAAAAAAATATTGTTCGAAAACAACAATATTGCAATATAAGTATTAATTCTAACAAACTTGTTTGTTTATTTTAGCAAAATTACTAAATTGTAATTAAAACAATCTTTTGTTTATTTATTCTAGCAAATTTACTATTTTTTTTATAAAATTTTCTTCAATTTAATGTAATAAGAATTAGGAAATATTTATTTAAAGAATTAACAAGCTTTATTATTATTAAGTTGTACGTCTTTCTTAAAGATATTTATTGTCGTAACTTAATTACGTTTTGCAAAGTATTTATTCTAATAACTTTATATCTAGAATTGCTTTAATAACTTTATATCTAAAACTACTTTAATAATTTTATATCTAAAATATATTTCAAAAGAAAAAAAGTTAGCGAATATAAATATCTTTAAAGTACAATTTACAAGATTGTTTCTAAAGAGATAATTAATATTATATCTAGATTAGAGCTTTAATAGCTAATATATAATTAATTAACAAGAATACTAGCTATGTAGAACTAATTATATATAGAAAATAGATATAAGTACTATAGATATTAAGACGCTAAACGTTATCTATAATATATTCGAGACTAAAGAATAAAGATTCGAAGAATAATCAAAGAGCAAAGTCTATTTAATCTAGAATTGTAACAAAAGTATTAATCTTTTTAAGATAATTTTATATTTTTTTTATGATTTAAATAAATTTTAATTACAATTAAATAATTTTATTATATATAAAATTTATCTTTTTATATATCTTTATATTATAAGATTTTTATTTATTTATTTTGTTTATATTTAATATAGATTTTAATCTATTATTATTAATATTTTTTATAAATTTATATTAAATAAAGTAAATTTTATATTTTTAAATTATTGCAATAATATTAACAACTTTATTAACTTTATAAATATTTATTTAAATAGTTTATTATTATCTTTACTTATATTATAATAATATTTAAGATTTATAAATATAAAAAAATAAAATAAAAGTTATAAATATTAATTTATATTTAAGATAAATTCTTTTGTTATATAATTATTTTGTAAATTCTCTTTATAAGTTAATAAAATTATTTGTAATACTTTAGTATCTAATATAATTAAAATATTTATTTAATAAAGTTGTTTTAAACTTATAATTACTTAAAGCAAATAATATAATATAATTATATATTTATTGCTTGTTTATAAAATCTATAATATAAAAGATCTAAAATATACAAGATTGCTAAGATACTAGTTTAATCGAGTAAAAGTCTTATAAGAAACAATTGTATCTTATTAACTTTAATAAAGAAGTATTGCTAAAGATATAACTTATAGTTATTAATTGTCGCTTGCAAAGTAATTGTCTAGTTAAGAAGATTTATCTTTGTTTCGAGCAAAGTATCGCGAGTATTATATAGAAGATATATACTAGTTATGTAATAAAAAGATCGAATAGATAATAGTAAGTTAATTTAGACTAAAATAGTATTTAATATATGCAAGAAACGCAATCTAGATAAGCTAGTTGTCTGGTTAAATCTTGCTAGTCCTTCTAGATCTAAGAAGATTCTTATAATGCATCGACGTTAGGAACAGTTTTGTATTGATATTCTACTTTGCTTTAAAGTACTCTTAGTTGTCGATAATTCTTGACTGTATCTTCGGGTCGCGCTAGATACTGTCGATATTACTTTGTATCAGGCATGCTTGTTGCTAGCGTGGCAGGACATACTTGCTTAGATAATCCCTAATGCGCCAACAATTAACATGCCGGACACGAAGAAATAAACAGTGTATAGATGTCGACTATGGGAACATAGAGTAGACCAGAGATAAAAGAAGGCACAGGCTCTATTGCTTTCGTGTCTTCGTTTGATTTAGTATTTACATCTACAAAGTTTGGCCACCATCCAAGTCGCACATAATTCTATTGTAAAGTTCTCCCCCACCTAAGTGGCAGAGCCAATATGGACTGGATAAGCCAGTCAAAAGAGACGGAGTTACTTACGGGAGCTCTGCGGCTAAAGCTCTAACACGCTAAAGCCAGCCAGTAGTCTCATCTGAAGCAGTGGAGAGTCGCCCAGAAACCAGCCCGAAGAAGCCTAGAAGATGTTGCACAGACAATTTTAGCCAGTTGTATCTGCATTTGACTTGCTCCATGTCTGTGTGCCTGGATTACCCTATAAGCCCAGTTCTGGCGAGCTCAGAACTTTTGGCGCAGAGTCATGTATGGAGATGGGCTGAGTGGCTTGTCATGCTACTTTGAACACCACCAGAGATGGCATTATGGCCAGATACTGGCCCCATAATCTCCCTTGTCCCCGCGCTAGGCCCCCTGTCAAAGCATCGACTTCTCAAACGAGGAGACAACGGTGGTGACGGCGCCTATAAAAAGGGTTCTCTCGGGAGTTTCCCACGCTTGATTCATGCGGTAGTAAGATGCCCTTCGCAAAGACTTATCGAGTCTAGTAAGAGTTCAATGTCTCCCCGATTACTCTATTGAGAGCTTGATCGAGTATAACAAGTGCTCTGCCCTTCTAGCTATGGGCACTCGTTGATCGTCCGGCTTATCGTAAGATCGTCATTTACGTTTTCCCAAAGAATAATAGAGATAGTGTATCAGTCGTTGGCATAGAATAAAGTACCGGTCATTGCTCGAAGTTCCTAGATAATTCTAGCAGCGGGAAGTTGCTTCAGTTATTGTCCGCGAGTTGTTGACGGACAAGAACACCGGCGGGCACAAACTACAGTCAGCCCAACCAAGAAAGCGAAGTAGATCAGAACTTACCGTCGCGAAGAATAACTGTTTGCTCCCCAGATTAGTTGTACTGATTCCGTTTTATATCTTTATTATGTCTCGCTTTTAGAAGCGTTTGCTTATCGACACGCTCTAACCGTACGAAACTGAGAGATTCTGATTCTACGGTCGCACCTTGCCTTTCTCCACGACACCAGTATTTATGCCAATTTTGGTCTGGCTATTGAAACTCCTTGTGAGCCTTAATAAATGTTGGTGGCTGGATAGACAACAAGATGCGTTGTTTGCCGTCAGAAGTTCGCACATAGAAGCCAATGTCTCTCTACTCTTGTAGATATAGCTAGGCGACGCCGGTCTTCCTCTCTACGCGCACTCTGGTCAGAGATATTCTGCACGTTACAAAGTAATCCAGCTCTTTTACCAGAATGCTGTCACCGGAAGTCTGCCCAACGTGCCACTGAGATCCGTTCCATGTCGGCACAGGAGCTGACCTAGAATCCACATGAGACTTCCTACATAATCAAGAACCCTCGGGACTGAAGCGAACACAGATCGAGAAACGTCCTCTCCCTGCAGGCCGCATTGCAACATCCAGAACTGAGATTGACTCCTGAGACTCAGCTCTTTGTGATATCTACATGTCTCGCAGTTCCTTTTCCCACCACTGGAAACCTCGTAATTATCTTATCTCAGAAGTGTCCCTCTCAAACACTGAGCACTCTATATTGAAGATTGCCGTAAGATTGAGCTGACCGTGTGCCACGGGTGTAGAGCATCGCGGGCTTCAGACTGCCATAAGACACACCGAATGGTAATAATGGATCGACGGGAAGAAGGAAAGCTGTTGGACTCCGAGAGAGACGCTTTGTAGAGTTGGCACAGCCGTAAACCAGACTGAGATAGTTTTCCGTAAAAGAGTATTGCGATCAAGAGGCCAGCCTGAACTCATCCGTCAGCAACATGTAGAAAGACGGCTTACTGTCTTCTAGTCTGAGTTTATTCGCTCTGTCTTCGCAACAAAGACCAGCATTGAGACGTGGCCAAGGTCAGCAATATGCTTTACAGTGGCCAGCGTCGGGCAGGCGGTGTGCCTTCGCGAACCTTTAGTCGCAGTCGTAATGTCGAGAATAGGAAAGTCGAAGGCGTACCTGGACTATGGAGGGCAGCATAAACCCTAAGTAAGACAAATGCAACCCTAGGAAGAACTCCAAACTTTACTAGTAAAGCTGTAGCGGCAATTCTTGCGCTAGGAAAATATTGATATTTGTAACGGGCCTGGGCTACTCCGGTGCAATCACTCTATTTCAACGTGTGGGTGCACATTAGCGAGCGAAGTTTACACATGCACTGCCAAAGTGTGCACTAATATTGAGCCACATCACCTTAAGGGAGCGCACCCATTCTCCATGACAAATGGCGATTCATCGATTGGATGGTCTCTTTTTGCTTTTGCTAATTCTAAGCAGACGCAAGATGTTCGCGATGCCATTTACCCGTGGTTCAGCTGCAGTACCTAATGGTCCTTCTCGGCCGTGGAAGGGGTTGAATTATCATCAACGATTTAATGTACTAATGGCAAGTTGAAGCTAAAATACAGCGGCGCTGATAGCTTTCTTATTTCGACAATGCTTTTTTACATTTCTTCGTGTGTCATTCCTGTTGTCGTAATGGACACCACTCCTCGCCGTCCTTTATGTTTTGGGCACCCTTGCTCTCTGCTACTCCTCGTTTGATGGCATTACGATTACTTTGAATTTTGGCGAAGCACACAGGTGGTCACTCTACCAATTTCGAGGTCGATTCGATAGAGGCTGCTTTGAAGACTGAGAGACATATACCTTGATTCGACAATACATTGGCTCCACCGGGCTTCTTTCTGTCGTCATGGTCGCCCGTTTTCAATGTCACGATCTAACAGAGTCACCAGATGCGTACACGTGGTGCTTTGACATTTGATAGATACGGCAAAAGCAGGACTAATAACTCTAGACAAACCCGGCAATGTTATGAGCCGACAAGATCTAGGTCTTCGTTATTGCTTGCTGGTGCTCGAAAAAGGTTGAACACATCAAGTCAGTTGAAGATGTGGTATTGTATTTGGATTCTGGAGCTTGTGGTGTGTCCGGTATCGGGATGTGGTGCCACAGAGAGCCTCGAAGAATTATTGGTTTGGAGAAGACATATTGACCCTGCGTCATGAGAGATCATCTACCGTGCCACTGGGCACCACATGTGCGCTTGTGGCGACGAATGAGCGGTCAGCGTTCACGTCGCAAAGCACGGCCTCTTTCAAAGGGTTGCACAACGAGCATTGATAGGCTTAGCTTTATCCCATTTTGGATATGTTTCGCTTTCGCTTCGGACCGCCTGGCCACACCATTATGCCACTTGTATTTGGGATCCAACTAGCTTATGTGCGAAACTAAGGTAGATGGACCCTTTGCACACTTCGCGAGATTGCTACTCAAGCTAGCTCACGGCACTTTAGTGATGACGCAATCCACTCCTTGGCTACAGAAATGATCCATCCGGGATTGTAAGGTCGAGAACCGCGACGCCTCCTGGATTGGGAGTGACAGATCCCAACGGGTGCAAAAGCGGAAGTGGGGTTATCGAGGTGCAGATCCGGGACGCCATAACCGTAAAGAGGGGGAATCCCCTCAGCCCTGCCCGGGCGGCTCGGAGCCAAGCATCTGTCAATCCATGGGCCTATGGCTGCTGCCGACCTTCATCCTCCATCCAACCCTTGTACTTCAACGCCAGTGTCTGACGTACAGCCATCACCCCCGGACCAAATAAAGTACGAAACCTGTTTGGCTTGAGAATGCCCCGCTGTCAGCGACGCGCAACCGACCCACTCAAACGCCTTCGCTTGGGGATGCAATCACGACTGGCTCTCGGAGGATTCTACAGCTACATTGGGCAATGCCATCTGCAGTGAGATCTCGTTGCATAACCTGCCGCTCCTACAGTCGACGAGAAGATGGCTTCGCCCGCAGAGACCTCCCCAGGAGATCCACAGCGCCCCCTGTCCTCACTGCGTGTCACGCCACTTTACGGACGGATAAGGGCATCGAGATGCATAAAAGCTTAGACGTCGCTCGAATCAAATATCTCAAGTCTATACCGTACCTATGCTTTGGTGCGATCGCTACTTCCCGTGACAGAAAATAAAATTGCGGAGTTGTCCTCCTCGAGTATACTTCTAAGCTGCTGTTGCACACTGTTGCACGTCTCACAGCGACCAACCTTTTCACCTGCACATCTGCATGATGGTGCTCCCTACAGCCTAATCCTTTCCGCTTACCTTTCGCAGAGAAAGGCCTCTTTGTCCGACAGCCATGGACCCGGCTCCCGCGACAGCCCACCGGCTTGGGGCCCTTCAGACCACCGAGCGCGTCGCATCCTGCTTTTCTCTGATTGGCACCACTCTCATATTCGTGACTTTTGCATCATCTCCGAATTTTCGAAAGCCCATCAATCGTCTCATCTTCTTCGCTTCTTGGGGAAACACGCTTTGCAACATTGGCACTATGATATCCGAATCTGGCGTACGAGCTGGGCAGACATCGCATTTGTGCCAATTTCAGGCATTCTTAATCCAAATGTACGTATCTCTCAAACCATGGCTCAGACCGTCGACTTACACAGCGCAGGTTCGTCCCAGCGGATGCTCTGTGGAATCTTGCCATGGCGATCAATGTTTACATGACACTCTTCAAGAAGTACAATTCCCAGCAGCTGAAGGCACTGGAGTGGAAATATCATCTGCTATGCTATGGTGGACCCTTCATTATCGCGTTGACTCTCATATTCATTGAGACCACGTCACGAGGCCGAGTGTATGGCCCGGCAATAGTAGGTCAAAATGAATCAAGCGATATTCATGGCAACTGACTGGCGATATCAGCTTTGGTGCTGGATCTCTAACGAGTGGGATTTTATGCGCGTGGCAGTGTGTTACGCTCCAGCATGGTAGATTCCTTGCCATAAAAGTGCATTTTAGCGCTGGGCTTACATTTTTACAGGATCAGTATTATCTCCGCTTTCACAATCTATGTCATATCAGGAAGGGAACTCTTCAAGAAGCGCAGGGAGCTGCGGCATTTCAATGATATCAGGAAAGCCGATAGTTACAAGACTACGGACGTGAAGATCACAAGCGAGCTTGCGCACTTCGTAGTTCCCATAGGAGAGCTAGCGGATGCTTACATACCGCGTAACGGGCGACAGAGCGCCAGAACCACCGCTTCCGGCAAGAACTACGAGCAGTACTCTGTGAACATAGCGTCTGGGCCCGCCAAATACAGACGAAGCAGGATGTCTGCGCAACGTAATAAGAACAACGCTGCCCTGGAGGCCAACAGAGCCGCGGGGGGCTATACGAAAGTCGCCTTGCTTTTCTTCGTTTCTCTGCTCATAACTTGGGTAAGCAGCGCTTAATCCTGGCATTGTCTCGCATAACCCTTATCCCGTGGGTGTTACGCAGGTCCCATCGTCCGTCAACCGTGTATATGGCCTTGCGCACCCCAATGCCATCTCCGTTTCCAACGAGTACGCGGCTGGTCTTGTCTTGTCACTAATGGGCTTCTGGAATTCGGTCATCTACTTCACGACTTCGCGGGGAGCTTGCAAAACCTTGATCTTACGTATTTTTGCAGGCAGGCCAGAATCGGGCTCTAATGAAAGGAGACGATTAAGCGACGACTTTGAACCTGGAAGGAGATCGAATTCACGCTGGAGCAATGATACCGCTGGGAGGGGGTATTCCGTATGAGCGCACATGGCTATATCGTTCATCAACTCCGAGAGGGGCATGAAAACTACGACAAATTCACAACAGAAGCTTACGCTGCAATAGCATACTTTGTGCGGTATGACGTATCAGGTTCAAGAAAAAGGTTCAATATTCTCAAAGCACGCTGTTATTATGAAGTTGGGAATATCCAGCCTACCGACGACACCATTCTACCGTACCAAACCGGCACACAGACTTTTCGTTACCGGCTGGTGGGACTAAAACTCCCAAGTATCGATCGACCTCGCCAGCTCATTGAATGCTGCTTCATCGTTGGCTCTTGCCCTAGGCTGGACCGGATCATCTGGACTAGCATCAACATCCCACCCCCGGACCGTATAACCTGACTGGTTCATTCCATCATTGCCTTCGTTCCACAAGGGGCTACTGTCCTGCAGTATCCAAGAGTTGTCTGGATACCAACATGCGCCCGCCTCGCGCAACTCCTGGAACATCTCCGCATCGCGCATTACGTTCCCATCGTCATCACGATAGTACTGTCGCATTCCGGGGTAATTGAACGCTCCCCGGCGCTGGATTTCGCGAAAGAGCTCACGGTGCTGTCTCCAATCCAGCGTGCCCGAGAGAGGCGGTCCGGTCCACCGAGGGCCGGGAAGGACCACATGTTCGGCGTGGAGCTGCTGGTAGAGTCTGTACTCGTGATGTGCCGCCATTCTTCGAACCTCCTCCACGAGGAAAAGACGATCGTCGGGCCCGAATTGCTCGTCGGGAGATGGTGGTTCATCTTCATGTGCCTCCTCAAAGATGATCTGACGCTCTCCAGGCTGCGGATTCTCTGCGCGCTCCCGTGCCAGATCCCGAAAGCCATGTACAGCTGCCATGCTCAGAGGCTCTCTATCAAGGGAATACACCCCATCAACGACCCTAATCACCAGAGGAGCCAGGGCTGCGTCATCGATAAGGTGTGAGATTGAAGGTAGCCGGCTCCTGCGAGCTTGGAAGAGCTCTCCCCGGCAGATGGGGCAGCTGTTGTTGGGTAGCCATGTCTCGAGGCATTGGTTGCCGAAGACGTGGTTGCATGGCGTCTTGACAGGATGCTCGGCCTCTTCGCCTTCTGCTGCGGACGTGCCGTATGCGACGTAGCAGCAGGGGCAGATGGGGTCTTGGAGATCGGCTTCTGCGACTGGAGGGAATGTTGCCATAACATCTGGCACGGAGACTTCTGCTTGTCGATTATTGGGAATGCGGACGAAGAGCTCATCATCCCCCATTTGTCCGGGAGGCCACCAGGGCATCACTTGGTCGGTGTGCTGAAGAAGGTTAGCGAACGCTGCCATGACTCCAGGGACTTGGACTCCTGCTCGTAGACTATCGGGAAGGCGTACGAAGAACTCGTTATCCCCCATTTGTATGGTAGGCCACCAAGGCATCACTTCCTCGGCGCCTTCAATGGTATCACCTGCAGATGGATGTTCCGCAGTGGGGTTGTCGACAGTGAGTTGGTTCATCTGATCGGACATGACGGTATCGAGCGTCGAGGATAGGTGCTCTGCGGTGTATGGTCTCCGGTTTTCAGGGTGCATGATAGCAGACATGAAGGACTCCTCGGCGGGATTGAGTCCTTGGTCGGCCATGGCAAAATGGACAGCAGTCCCTGATATCGTGCGAAGTGCTAGATAAGACCGAATTCGGGGTGTTGGATAAGACCGAAGTTGGAGTGTTAGAGGAGCTTAGTTTCGAAGGTGTTGATCTTGTGTTTTCAGAGGACCTGCCCGTGTTCTCGTCGCTGTAATCTTAGAAAATTCCTTCCCAGCGAACGCCTACACCTTAAGTACAGCCTAACCCTCCCTCCGACTTCTCGATACTGGCTTCGAGAACAAAGAACCATGCACCCCAATCCAACACCATCTCATTGTTCGAGGCCGAGAGGGTGAACAATGGCGTTGTCTCCAACACTCCCGCCTTCTCACTCCTTACAAGAGCGTCACACAAAGCCCATGAAGGCATCTTCCCACTTCTGATTCGATCCCATGGTGTGCAGATGTCGAGCCTTGTTCAGGAGGGTAGAAGGGGACAATGGCGTTGTCTTCCAGGCTTGCGCTTTCTCGCCCTTCCTAAATCTCCGCACGACGCCCATGAATGCGGCTTCTCACATCCGGTTCCTGACGTAGTATACTGGGATCAACTACCACTGTAATCTCAAAATTTCAGTCTTTTTCAAAAGTCTTCTACTATGCTGCAAACACGGGTCACTCAGCGTCCCCCTCTCCTCCCATCCCTTCGATATTATACCATCCGAACGTTGTGGCAGCTGTTGTTCAGAGGGGGCGGGGGGAACAATGGCGTTGTCTTCCGTGAGTTTGCTTTCCCGTCCGCGCCGTAGCTCTAGAATTCTTTTTCGTGGAGATGGACTATAACATCTGAGTCCATCACATGATCTCTTGCCCAGTATTATAGCCTCTCCAGGAGTATTTCCTACACAAGCAGCTCCCCATCCCATTCATCAAACAACCACAGTATCAATCTCATCACCAACCCCCAAACCCCTTCTCTCCACACCGAAAAACCCTCTATTTCCCTTCCCTTCCCGGACCCACAGCCCATCCAGAGCCTTACAGAACTCGTACATCAGAATTGCCGACAATCCATACATCTCATATCTCCCAGAATTACAACCAACCCTAAGAACCCTGCCTCTACAGCTAAGACCTCCTTGATCCGTGGTCTATTCGACCCTTGTTGTACGCAGTGAAAAGGCAGACTCCAGCCCATCATCAGACACAGGCTATGCTGTGATTTTGGCTGGTGGAATGGGCCAAGACATTCAGCTGCGCTGGGCTGGCTATGATCTCAGGCGGGAGGCCGATGCTTTGTGTGTCTATCCGTGATCGTTGGTCCAGCTGGGTTTAAATATATATGCTGGTCGCGATGGCTGTGAGAGCTGGCTTGGGTGGTCGTGGCTAGGGTACAAAGGGATCAGGTAGCATGAGTTTATGAAATGATGAATGCAGGAGAAGCTTACGTTGTTATGATAAGACGAGGTAAGTAGGTAGTTTTTAAGGGGGACTTGCAGCAGGACGGAACACAATCAGATAATAAGGAGCTTGAAATGAAAGTGAAGGCATTTGTGCTTTCCATGCGTGGTGAAGATTCATAGATGATGGAAGCGTATACATAGATATGAGCGTAATCGTCCGCGATGCCAATCAGCTGAGAATTCTTCCCATTGGAGGCTATTCAGCTAAAGTGTGGGTAGCTCTAATTGGAGTGCTGCTTGCGGCTCATCCAGTACTATCGACAGCAGAAGCCAGAAATCCTCGACCCATACACCATGAGCGCATCGCCTTTGTTATGCTCATGGCCATTTAGTTGATCTCAATAAGGCCCGGACCGTACACCGTCGCCGCAGCCACAGCATCATTAGTCGCAAACTTCCCCGTCCCCTTAACCAAAGCAGCAATCGTCAACCCATTCGCAAAACCCTCCTCGAACGGGAAGTCGGCCCTGAAATGCGTCACGCCTCCAGCGAAGAGAGCATCAGAGATCCGGACCGTCACGGGCAGAAGTGGACCAGACAGGTACACAATCGCATTGTTCTCACAGTCGACTTGCCCAGCGACTGAATACTCCAGCGTCATATTCCTCGGTTCCGGCTTGGCGATGATGTTCAGCTTCCCAAAAGTGGTAAGGGGGATATCGGAAAGCGGCTTCGGGCAGGATTCCGGGACAATGAACATCTGCAGCGCTGTGAACGCGAAGCTCGGGGAGCCGCCTGTGAGCAGTGGCGCGGCGGAGGGTACTTTTCCCTGTGCGTAACGGAAGAACCCAACTTGCTCGCCTTCTTGGCCCAGGACTGAGCTTACAAGTGTGATTAGGGGTATCTCCTGGCCACCTTCAATAGCGAAGGCGGCTTGTGCGTCGGGGAGTGTGCCGAGAGCGATGTCGGTGAATGTTTGGGCGAGGAGCATGGCTTCGGGGAAGGTGCTGACTGGGAAATTGTATTGGCAGGGTGCGATGGGGCTTTGGCCGGCGCTAGCAAGGATGGCGTTGACGCCGATGGAGTGGACCTTTTCTTGCTGCAAGCCATATCAGTGGGTGAGTGGTGGGTGAGAGGAGAGGTGACTCACAGCTACAATGGCCGAGAGTGACTTGGACACATAGCCTTTGTCCAGTGGCGAGACATCGTAGCCAGGGACGTTGTTTGTCACGTTTGCTAGGAGCTCGGTGAAGAAGGCTACCTCAAAGAGCTCGTTCACAGACAGGAGCTGAAGAACGGTGACTGCAGTTGGCTTCAGGCTTGTGGGAAGTGGTCCGTTGGGCAGGCTGCCTCCAGCTATATGCTCGATCTGAGCGAACGTAGCGGGCGTGACGTTGGGGAAGCCGTCTGGGGTGGGGAATTTGAAGGGTGCTGCCGCAACGCCTGCTGCTGTGACCAGGACAGTCAAGATCGAAAGAGGCTGCATTGTTCGATTCGAAATTGTTGTGCGGTCGAGGAACAAGCCGATGTGAAGGTGATGGTGCGGTTGAAGGAAAGCGGACTTGAAGGTGATTAATATGGAAGTTAGGAGTTCGAGGATCAGAGGATGAAGGAAGACGCGACCGAAGGAAGATGCGATTTAGCTCCGAGTAGTTTGCACGTGGCATCTTACGTCACGGAGGATTGCGCTGTGTAACAGACCAACGTATCAAACATCCGGTGCGCATCTGAAATTTGGAATGATTATCTTGCCACAAGCCAAAGGGCAGACACAAGATACTTCAGCCATGCAGGCACTATTATCCTACACCTCATATTGGCTGCGGTCTAAACATAAACCCGGGTAGTGGATAATGATTGCAGATCTTTTCAAGAGCACGTCTCTGGGATCCAGTGGTGGCGGTCTTCCTTGGGTTAATCTGCTAAGGAAATCTACAGCATTTCTTGCTTCCGGAATCATATGTACAGCTTCACAGCACAGTAATAGATTGCATTCACACCTACTGTCGCCGAGCATTCGAAGGATCCTCGTCGATATTTTCAGTCACTCGCAATTAAACAGTACAGTGCCTTTTACGAGTCTCGTTCCTCTTGAGTTCGGAGTCAGCTTTACCTGTGTTGATGAAATGATCTATCGTTCATCGTTTCTTATTGCAAGGCCGTTGATCTAATGTACCTTTTCTAAATCAAATTTCAAATCATCCCCAAAACAAGTCTATGAAATGCAGGTCCCGCAAAAACCCACATAACTCGCACGACAAGGATCTAGGAAATCTGAAAATCTGACCCTATCGGTCTCCGGAGAAATTGAATGGAAGAAACAATGAGCCAGGAAACTTACAGCCCACGTCCACGGCTAGACAGGTCTCAAACCAAACCCAAACCAAGAACGCAAATCCACAAGTCTTCGTAACTCGTAATCGCTGCGAAGTGCCGACAACCGAAAAGCGATCTTATAACCATGTCCCCAATTCCTTCGAGCCAAATTGTAAACCGTAACAGAAGAAATATGAGTAATGTGGTGATCATTTGAAGTAATCAGATGTAGAACATCGAGTCCTTGGTACGGCTGTGCACCGTGACAACATCCTGAGTCATTGGCTTGACTGGCTCGACCTTCGACTTCGACTTGCCCTCGGACTCCGTTTGTGGCTTAGGATGATACCACGGGCGCACATATGAATGGATGCGATTGCACAGCAGTCTGACGTAGTAGATAGGTAAAGTGCTGGAGACGACTGACGTGGAGCAGCCAGCCAAGTAGGACATATCATGTGTCAGATCCTCAAGCTCTTCTCTGGCGCCATCTCCCGCCTTCGTACTGCTGAAGATGTCGTCATGCACGACCGAGTAGCGTACGGGAAGAGCCTTCCTCTTAGGCGGTGATTCGGATTGCCAAGGGTGTTTGCCAGTGGTGTGCGCGTGCAGGAGAAATTCCCAGGTTCTCTCTGCTTCCATCGTGCGAATGATGGCGGCGGATCTCTTGACTTCGTTCGTGGCAGCTTGAAGGCTCAATGGAAGTTGTACGTCCGCCTGATGATCTTGGAATACCTCGATCAGGGTGAACTTGACTTTTGAGTACTGTTTCTTTAGTGTGGATATCGCGTCAAAACAAGCCTTGTGTGCTGCGCCATGGTGATATATGACAATGTTCATGTCCAGCTCCTGCTTTTGTTCTTGTTGTTGTCTCTGAGGCTGTGCCCCATTTTGCGTTCCATCTGACCTTTTAGTTTGAGTCTTCCAAACTTGCATTCTGTCATGCAACAAGGCGAGAAATACCTCGTTGAACGGCTTGTTGTCAAGCACCTGGACATGTGCAGGCCAGTGAGACAAGGCACCACCGGATGAAGACACTGTCGCAATGAATCCCTTAGCATTGCTTGCCGCTTGCTTAGGCGGCAACATGATCTGAACGCCAACTACCATCATCTTCTCCAAGCTTAGAGTCTTTCGGTCTACGGACTTGAGAGCTTGATTCTGACCACCAGTCTTCAGATTGAGTTTCAATGCCAAGTGGAGGAAGGAGCGATTTTCGTTGACAAATTTGGGACTAACGAAGCACATGCTATGGATCCCATATTTGATGTCGCATTGGGACTTGACGTAGTCGTAGAGAGGCTTCATTTTGAACGGGAGCACGACCAGAACTGCATTAGCACTCTGAGCCAGCGAACCTAACTCGGTTGTGATCTCGTCCTGCACGCTTTTGTCGAACTTGAGGTGCGTCATTTCGACCTTCCTTTGGGTTACAGCTTCGTCCAGTGGTATCGTATGGGTTCTCAGACGACTGCGAAAATTTTCGACATTCAAAGATAATTGTCTGTTTCCAAGCCATTGCTTGGGCCCAATGGACAATACTGCCATATTCAAGCCCGTCTTACGGGTGCTCAAAGCAACCGAGGTATTCTTCCAATTCCCCGAGGAAGTTCTCAACTCCTCTCCCGAAGAGTATACTATCTTTGGCCCAGACTTCACTCGTGAAGGTAGATATAGCGACTGTGGTTTTATGCCGATCTGGCACTCCGGAAGAGAGTTGGCTAAAGACATTTTCAAACCAGGAAACCGAATCTTACACTTGCCAGCGTAACTGTTGATCAACTTCGGGATATTGGCTGTGCCGACGATACCTGTTATCTCCCCGAAACTCAAGGCCGAGCGGTTGTTGCTGTCGGGCGATGCTACTAGTTCACACAATTCCGGCGGGTAATATGTTGGCTTGGACCTGGTACCGACGTTGACGAGAGGTAAATTTGGCTCTTTGACCTTCTGACGATTGTGGTCCTCGAAATATTGGGCTACCGTTATGTATTGGCTATGAAGCTTGCCAGAACCTACTGTCGATTTCTTACGGTCGCGGGACGAGGCATTGAAGTAGAAGCTGGCATCGTTGCTGCCAGCACCAAACTTGGTTACCCGTGGCGGCGAGGACACACCGGACCCGTGGCCATCGTCAGGTCGTGCCAAGCCAACAATCGTCTTCTGTAGCTGTAGCTTGTCGCTGGGACTTTGCATTCGGGGCTGGGTGACTTGGATGCGGAGACCCTTAAGGTAATGTTCTAAGCCATGCAGATTCCCGGCATTGCAGGACAGATACTTCTGTATTACGGCAGCGACAGATTGCTTTCCGTTCTTGGTTGCGCTGCCCTCGATAGCCTTTGCTGCCTTCCCTTGTATCTCGAAGAGTGGCAGTGACATGGCTTTTGTGGTCCAAAGGCCCCTTGACGAACGCCACTGGCCAACAACGACATCGACAACGTTCAACAGGACGTTCTTATAGTGTTGCTCGTTCGAACTCTCCGTCGAATGAAGGAACTGCAAGATGTGACGCCATTGAACGGGTGGAAGGTCACATTTAGTCAAGGTGACTTCGTCCTTAGGGGCCCCAAGCTGGGCTTTGCAGTCTTTGGATCGAGAAAATAAGATCAGGTATGTGCGATAATCGGTCAGAACTCCGACTTGGGCTAGATCAGGGATCGAATGAATCAAGCTCCTTACAGGGCCTTCTTGCATTGGATCTGTTGCGTCTTTCGAGCTATGCTGGCGGTCACGAGAAGAGTCATTGATGCGATAGCAATGTACAAAAGTGTCACTACGCATCGTCTGCTTGGTGTTGCGAGCTAGGACCATCCCTGTGCTTGATCCAGCTGTACCAAGCTTTGGGCCTTGCATCGAGGTGCGGCCAGGCTTGCTGCTAAATTTGGGGGATACCAGATCGGACTCATCGTAACGATAAGTTTGCGACACTTTGGGCGGCAGTGGCAGTACCCCGCCCTTGTCTTTGGGTGTCCTCGGCGAAGAGCTTGAGGATTTCGGACCGCGACCTTCAGAGTCAGGGGGTGAGGGGGCGGTCGAGGTTGAGGCTAAGGTACTGCGAGAGTCATGGCGCGGCGATGTTTGAGCCGTCCCAGGGGCAGTACAAGGAGCAGTGGACGGCGAGATCTTCTCTTTCCGCGGAGATGCGAGCCCGTCTGCTTCGTAACGTTGTAGCTTTGTAGTCGTGTGAGATAGGTCTGGCGCTTTCTGATCTATCCTTGGAGAGTGGGGAAACTTCGCGCTGTCTCGGCTTATATCCTTGCTCCGGTTGGGGTGCGAGCCACGTCCATTGGCAGACATTTGGGCGGTCGAGTCTGATTCGAGGTCTTGCGAACGATGATCTGGTAACAACTACTTGGCTGATCTTCAATACTATTCTAATCTCGCAATAGCGTCTACGAACTTGGGAATTGTGGGATTGGATGGCTGAATTGCAGGGAGATGCTGTCATATATAGAGAACTGATGATTTCAGAGTTCTTTGCCTTGAGACAGCTGACTTTGGTCACCATGCCTGAGCATCATGTTGTTGTGCTGGGATATCTAGTGCCAATAGCGAATTGCGTGAGTACCACGTGACTGTATGAAAGCTCTGTAAAACTTGAGCTACAAATGAAACGTGCAATACCACTTATGTCGCTTTTACTGAGAGCTCTGTTGAGAAAACATAACACTTGACACGTGATTGCAACCCTGTTTCGGGTCCAGAACTAAAATCTGACAAACAATGGCATGGTGATTGAGCAAATTTATAAAGAAGGAAATGGGCTACCCTGGATGATGGTGAAAGGTTACCCAGGGGCAGGATTACCAGCCTGAGAGGTAGGCATGCAACACTACAAGAAGAAGATTGGACCTGTCGAGGCTGTCTTACCCCAAGCGAACCCTTACAAGAGACCGTTCTGTCGCGCATCCTACTCATGAAGCTCCATCGCAGTACTTGCTGCTCTCTGTCGTCCAAGTATGCAACCCCCTGGTGCTCTCTGGTTTCTGTGGAAAACTGTCTAAGCGGGGCATAGCACCGGCCACAATGTAGCAGTATTGTCGTTTTGCAAGGCGCTTGTTGGATACTTAGCTAGTATGGCAGGATGAAATCGACATGTCGAAAACTTTGGTGGTATGTTGCCTCGCGCAATGTGATGTCGGCTTCGACGTCGGGTGGCAGCGAAAATATTTGCTGCCAAATATGCCATGATCGTTAGCGAGGATCGCGTGATGTTTCAGCGAATCAGATGAGAGGTTTCTTGGCAGTTTCTTGGCAGTCTCTTGGCAATTCTTTTCCTCACTCTCGCCTCCCTGACAATATCAGTGAAGAGCTCAATAGTGAGGCTTCGTCTTCGTTCAACATGAACTCTGCTCTACGGTCTGTAACGAGAGAGAAAGACAGCTCTGTCTCGATCGTGTGGCCTCCAATTGAACGTCTGAATCTGTAGGTCGAGATTCATTCGACATGAGCGAGCCTTGGCTTCGTTGACCTTCAAGTAGGAGTGCCTTCTACCTGAGGTCCGTATAGCCTTGAATTAAGCATGGGGCTGTCGCCGAGTCGTCGTTTCTCACTCATTGATCAAGAGATCACTGTGCCTGCTCGGAGTGTTGTCATCCGGAAACAAAGCAGCGCTTGCTCGATACCTTCTCTGTAGGGCCATCTATCTAACACTACAATTTCTGACGGGAGACTTGTGGCGTCGTTGAAGTCGAAGACCTGCTGACGCCTTGGCGTTTAGATTCCAGAGAACATAAGTATCAGATCTCTCCACGGACACGAAGCCGGGTTATTCATCTATTGTGAGTAATCTCTTTACATGCCTGAAGCGCGACTGAGATGGGAAGGGGACGATGGTCACGAAAGCCGTTACAATTGGACCTGGCTCCAGGCGCGCAGTAACAGGCGGCCTTTTGCCCATGAGTAATCAATTTCCCCCCCCCCCTTTCCAAAATCTGCCCCTGATCACGCAGCTGATCCGGCAAGGCCTCGCCATTGGGATGCCAGCATAGCGCAGGATCCTCCCACAATTGACTACGCATCAGTCATGAAGTCAGAAGATGCTGTCGCAAGATGGACTTCGCTTATAGTAAGTAGCCTCGACCATCACTGTGTGATCAAATCTGACCCGGTGTAAGCGTACATGGGGATTTTGTTTTGTAGATGGGTGCCCTGTCAGTGGAGAGGCGACACAGGAACTCATCGAAAGGATAGCATTCATCCGAAATACTCACTATGGTCTGTTTTCCCTGTCCGGATAGTGGGTCGATGTCTACATTCTCTTAGACTTTCTCCTCGCACAGGTGGTTTTTGGCAATTCACCGCCGACTTGTCCCTCAAGGACAGTGCCTACACGTCTTTAGCCTTGGCCGCTCATACCGACAATACTTACTTTACAGATCCGGCGGGCCTGCAGACGTTCCACATGCTTTCGCACACCAACGGAAATGGCGGAGCCTCTTTGCTGGTGGATGGCTTTCGTGCCGCTGACATCCTCCGTTCCGAGTCGCCTGATGCCTTCGGCGACTTGTGCAGAATCAAAATCAATGCCCACTCTAGCGGCAATGAAGGTATCTCGATCATGCCTCAGCAATTTTTCCCGGTTCTTGTTACAGAGGGTGCTCCTGGACTACCGGAAGATGTTACTCAGATTCGATGGAACAACGATGATCGAGCCACTTTGCCCGCCCATGAGCCGGAAGATGTCAAGAGGTTCTATATAGCGGCAAGAAAGTGGGTGGAAATTCTGCGCCGACCCGATTCGGAGTATTCGGTGCAATTGACTCCAGGCAAAGTACTGAGTGAGTAAACCCTTTGCCATCCTGACTTGATGTCGTAAATTCAAGGAGATTTAGCTTTTGACAATTGGAGAGTATTGCATGGTAGATCTGCCTTCACCGGTGACAGGGAGATGTGCGGAGCCTACAGTCAGTCTCTTCGAGACGACTTGAATTGATAATGCTGACATCGTCAGCGAATATGGATGATTTTGTGTCGAGGTGGAAGACGTTGAACTTCCCTAAGAGTGAGATACTAGACCACGTTTGACGACATCACGAATGATCTGGCCGTCCATTGCATTCAACTGGCGCGGAAGCCTAGCCAAAGGCTCCTTTGTAAGGCTGCACGTCGGGTTTTGAAACACATGCAAGTTTCTTCACCAAGGTCGCAAGGTATTTACGCCTACAGGTGTTGGTCTTGAAGTGCATAAGTAGCAGCTGCTTCGTCGCTTTGAGCGTCCAAAATTTGTTTATGCCGACATTGAGTAAGCCTCCTGAAGGCTTTCCTATAAGCAGAGGCCTTAGTCCATGCTATTGGCTACGCTCCATCTGCATGTGCTTGCTTTGACCCAGCATCATACCTCCGTCACTGACCACTAGTCCTCTGTTTTTCGTCGGGTATCGCCATCTGTTCACAGGCGCTTTCATTAACTATTACACCCTCCAGTGGCCGAGATGCGTCACGCAGCCCTCTCTAAACCAAGGCTCATCTATCTTCGCTTACCGAGAGGGAACGCCAGTATTGCGCCGGGTCCACCCGACGGAGTTCCTACGTTCTCCTACCTAAAGAAGGCTGTTGCATCGTCCGGGGAAACCCTGGCGATGTGAATAGTTTGACTCAACTCGGCTTCATCTGAACTGTAAAGTCTTGTCGGCCTTGCTAGATCAAAGAGCGTAGAGGCTCGTTCAAGCAGCTATGGAGATGTTGGGTTTGTGGAGCCTCACTGGGCTCTGAACGAATTATACACGGAGACTGCTAATACGAGGCAGGGTATCTGATGAGAGTTCGAGAGCCATTATATACAGAGCTTATTGTTACGGTGTCTCGCTTTTTCAAAGCCACACAAAGGTTTCCCCTAAATCCGATGCATCGTGCAGGACATCGCCCTCCCGCGGAATATCGTCAGCCCATGTGTCAAGGGGTCTATGCACTGTCTGCGCGTGCATTGAGGTTCTTCTGCAGAGGTTCGCCGCCCATGTTTGAGATGAGATGGCACAAAATAAGCCATGACCACTGATTCCCTCCTGCGTATACAACGCTAGCTGAACATGGGATTCAACGACATCGGTCAAAGAAGTTTCATAGACCTGATGCGCCGGACTGCAACTCTCATGGCGCCACAATTCGACTCCAAGCTCATCTTACGAACGCAACCCTAGTCTTCAAGCTTCGGAGAGCTATCCTGAATCACGTGGTATACAGCCCACCGACAAGCAGATCACTAATGGATCGACCCGACATGGCGTGTACATAGCGCCCTTAGATTGCAAGTCATTATCCAGCAAAGATCGATACTCTGCTCATCTTCGATCAGATAATCCTCAAGCCCAAGCAACCACGTCTCTCAATCTCCCCAGCACCCAGGTCTCAATTCCAAAACCAGCCACAGCGCTTCAATCATCACTCAATATGTTGTGTTCGTCTCCTCGTCACCCTTGTTCACTCCCTTTCGCTTTATGCCTCGCATCCATACCCATGTCGCAGTCTCAGCTGACAAGTGGCAGTGTCTAGCTGCCGTGGATTTGCTCCTTCATTCTCATTCAGCTTTCATCCTTTTTCGACCAAACAGCCCATCGCTCAATCTCACCCCCCTCTCTATCAGTGTTTCGCCCTCTGTCTCGCTCTCTTCCCTTCCATTCTCTCCACTCCTCTCCTATCCCTCTCCACTGTCTTTTCTTCCTCTTCTCTTCCTCTTCTTCCTTATCTCTGCCCCTTCCCTCCATTCGCATCCTTCTTACCAATCCTCATTCTTATACTCCCAATCTCCAGCCCACGTCT
>JAABUS010003999.1_pt1 | contig 22421 bp, 23 predicted proteins | sample 5560161 | NCBI WGS metagenome assembly JAABUS01 (sample SAMN10711885, study PRJNA513376) | rock metagenome | isolation source: Antarctica rocks | place: Antarctica: Victoria Land, Trio Nunatak nord | collected 2016-01-04
CATTTTGTAGTTTTTCTTCCAGTTGTGTCAGTTGGGTTGCTTCCATTAGGTCTATCGGTTTTGTAGGTTGTTTATTTTATTCAATTGCTGAATTATCATTTTAGTTTGCCTCAGCAAAAATTATTGAAATGAATATGACAACTCAGGCTTGGGTAAACAGCCGTACAATTAAGGGTAAAAGTATTCTTTTTCATCTTCAATTTATAGTCCTCCTTGCGGAGCAGGATTTGGCACCTTGCTTTGTTTTTAAAGCGGGTTGCCAGAGGGTTACGGAGCCTGATCTCTCACCTCTTCTGTATAAACCAAACTATTTTAGTGTGGAATGCTGCAAATATAAAAGTTTTATGAGGAGTGGCAAGTGGGAAGGTGTGAGAGGAAAGTAAAAATTAAAAGCTCATGTCGTTTAGGGCGTATAATGAAACCGAAGGGAATAAATAGTGATTACATTATGCTGTACTGAATAAACAATTCGATGTTCCTGGTTGATCCGCCTTGACCAGTAACCAGACAAATGATGTTTTAATGCTTCGGGTTTACCAATTCCAACATACGGATCAGCTTCAATTGCTTATACTAATTGTTGGATACGTTTTAAAATAATTGTATTGCCGCTTTTCTGCAAAACCTGAGATCATCTAATGCTTCAATTGTATAATTTATGGCTTCCATATATCATCCAAATCAAGCTTTACAACTTCACCGTTTTGAGCCTGCCCGATTGATTTTTGTAAATGAGCCGCATTTGCAGGAGAAGATAATAAGTATTCCGTATCATCACTTGCTTCCGTAGCTTTATAATTTACATGCAAAGCATCCAGAAAAATACGTATTGCAGTTTCCTGATCTTCTGATATTGGATGAACGGTAAGAGTTGTCATGAATCAAATATATTTTGCTTTTGTAAGCTTATCAAATTTGGAATTGCTTAAATGTTTATGTTTAGCGTAAGATAATGTCCTGCCATGAACCATCAACTACAAATCATCTACTCCTATTTCCCCATCTCCCCCAAAATAGCCCGCTCCAACTCATTTGGTTGCGACGAGCCGATGATATAAACCAAACCATCACGGTCAGTTAAGTGAACGGCATAATTGCCACCGGTATAAAAGCGGATCGTCCCTTTTTTATGGAGATTGTAAACCGGGTTGTTCAAAAAGTAGCGGCTGTAGGATTTCTGTTCCACATGCGTGATGCTGTTCAAGTCGATTTTCACCAATTGCGTCGTCCACAAGCCATCGATCAGCACGCTTTTGTTCATCACCCGAACGCGGAAATGCAGCATAAAACCCATCACGATCGAAATCAACAAGATGCCAAAACCTACGATCAGCAGCAGGTCGCCTTTGCGCTCCCGCTCCAGCGTAAAAAAATAAACGGCAAAACAAATGATGGCCAAAGCCAGCCGGATAGTGATCGGGATAAATTCGCGGCCGAGGTATTGTTTTTCTGTAAAAGCCGATTTTGTGTTCATGTTACGGTGTTGGACAGTTCGAAGATAACAACTTTTTTGGTGCCTGAACTTATTTTGTACCGGTCGTCCAGCCGAAAACCCGCTATCCACACAATTTCATGATTGCCGTTTACCAGCACCGGGATCAATGATTTTTGGTGCAGCGGAACCTTTTGATGCACAAAAAAATCACTCAGTTTTTGTTGATGGCCCATCCCCATCGGGAAAAAAGAATCGCCGGTTTGCCAGTTGCGTACCGTGAGCGGAAAGATCAGTTTTGCAGCATCTACAGAAGTTGCCATCGGGTTGTTTTTGACGATCAAAGGCGTTTCATCATGCAAAAGCTTCAGTTTAAAACCTTGAAAATTTACTTCGTTTTGATTTTCTCCGATCTCCGCAATCTCTGCTCCCCGCTCCTTTTTTGGATAAATAATAATTTCCTCTCGGTCTAAAACTAATTGGTGCGAAGGCGATTCAAAGATTTTGCCCGGCTGTTTTTCCAGCGAAAGCAACAGATCGGCCACCACCTGTTCGCTGAAATTAAATCCGCGCAGCAAACCAAAAAGCAATAACTGCTGCGGATGAAGATTTTTCAGGGCAGAGATTTTTATCCTCGTTTCCGATTTTTGCCTGATAAAAGAAGTATCACGCAGTTGCTGCAATTGGTTTTCCAGTAGTTGTTCCAGTTGCCGGAAACGTTCCAAGTTTTGTTCAAACGTTTTTTCGAGGTTTGGGTTGATTTCTTTCAGCTTCGGCACCACTTCCAACCGGATTTTGTTGCGCGCATATTTTGTGGAAGCGTTGGAGCTGTCTTCCACAAAATTTAGGTTTTCTTCGGTACAAATTTCATCTATATTTTCCTTGGATAAAAACAGCATCGGCCGAACTAACTTTCCGTTTTTTGGAAGGATTCCGTGCATCCCGGCAATCCCGGTCCCGCGTGTCAGGTTCAGCAAAATGGTTTCTACCGCATCATTTTGATGATGTGCCAGTGCAATCACTTCATAATTTTGTTCCGAAGAAATCTTTTCAAACCATTCGTAACGCAGCTTTCGTGCTGCCATTTGGACAGAAATATGATTTTCGGCAGCAAAATCCGCTGTGTTAAATTCTGTTAAAAAAAACGGAACTTGTAGTTGACGGGCTAAATTTGAAGTAAAATCCTGATCGCGGTTGGCTTCTGCCCCGCGCAACTGAAAATTACAATGGGCGATGGCAAAGTTAAAGCCGGAACTTTTGAGCAGGTGCGCCAGTAAAACAGAATCTTTGCCGCCGCTAACGGCTGCTATCACCAATTTTTGCCTGGTAAAAAGAGCATGTCGCGCTATAAATTCTTGAAATTGTTGAACGGGCAGCATCAGGCCAAAATAAATGATTTAATTACCCAACCAAAAAATTAATTTTGCACGTGTATAAATTCTGGACAACGTTTTGTTTACTGCTGCTGTCGGCTTTGGCCATGGCGCAGAAAAAGCCGGCTAAAGTGATTTTGGTTTCTTCCAGCAGAACTGTTTTTGGTAAAAATAACGGTGTGGATGTGGTGAAAGTTTACAACGGGACTTTCCAGCACGACAACGCCACTTTGCAATCAGACAGTGCTTATTTCTATCAGCAAAAAAATGCTTTTGATGCTTTTGGCCACGTAATTATCCATCAGGCGGATACGCTGAATGTGTATTCGGATTTGCTGAACTATAACGGCAATACGCATATCGCGATCCTGACCAACAATGTGCGCATGGTAGATAAAGATGCTGTTTTAAGCACAGATCATCTAAATTACAATACTTTAACCCGTTACGGAACTTATACGGACGGCGGAAAACTCACCCAAAACGAAAATACCCTGGTGAGCCGCAACGGTTATTATTTTGCGGTTTCACGCGATGCTTACTTCCGGTACAATGTGGTTTTGACCGGCAAAGAGGCAATCATCAAATCGGATACCATGCGTTATAATTCCAATTCTAAGATTGCGTATTTTTATGGGCCAACACATATTTATCAAAAAACCGATACACTTTACACCGAAAACGGCACCTACAATACCATCACCCGGCAAGCTTTGGGAACAAAAAACAACCGCTACCAGCAAGGCACCAAAACGATGGTTGGCGATACTTTGTATTTTGACGACATCAGCGGTTTTGGCCGGGCAAACCGCCATATTGTTTTTATCGACCAGGAGCAAAAAATAACATTGCACGGCGACTTGGCCAATTATTACAAAAGCCAGGACCGCGCGGTGGTTACTCAAAACGCTTACGTGGTTTTTGTGACGGAGCAGCGTGATTCGGTCAACCGGGATTCGGTAAAACATCCGGAGAAATATGTTATCAAGAAGAATACTGTAAAAACTACAACCTTGGCACAAAAAAGTACGGTAAAAACAGCATCGCCAAAAAAGCAACCGAACAATATTGCGGTTGCTGAAAAACCGGCTGCACGGTTGCTGAGGGATACGGTGGTTATCCAACGGGATTCTATTTATTTAACGGCTGATACTTTAGAAACACGCATCCTGACTTATAAAGCATTGAAGATAAGGCAGGAGCAAATGCGGCTGGTCGGTTTGCGCGATACTTCTATCAAAGCCCGATCCAAGCCAAAACCCAAAATAAAAGGTAAAAACGATCTGGAAGCATTACAGCTTGACTTGCGGAACTTGGCGGACACCACTTACCGGCACCGCGAGTTTTTCGGGAAGATGATTTTGCCCAAACCGGAGAAAAAACGGGTTGTAGATACGATAGCCTTAAAAAAGATCCGTGATTCTATCCGTATCAGCAGAGAAAAAGATCCGGTGTATGCTACGCGAAAGGTGGTTTTAAGCGATACTTCCCGTGTACGCATTATCAATTCTTGGCACCATGCCAAAATTTACAAGTCTGACTTGCAGGCTGTCGCTGATTCTATTACTTTCAGCAACAGTGATTCGCTGGTCCGTTTGTACGTTAAACCGATCATTTGGACACAGGGTTCGCAGCTAACGGCAGACACCATTTATCTTCAGCTAAAGAATAAAAAGCTGGATAACATGGATCTGATCCGGTCTTCTTTTGTCGTAAACACGCAAGGCGATTCAACTTATTTTAACCAGATTTCAGGTAAGAAGATCCGCGGTATTTTCAGCAATAATAAATTGAGCACGCTTTATGTGGACGGCAATGCGGAGAGTTTGTATTTCACTTATGAAAACAATGTGTTTACAGGACTGAACCATTCGTTAAGCAGCCGGATCAGGATTTATCTCAAAGAAAATAAACCAAGTGTTATTGCTTTTTTAAGCAAGCCGGACATGCAATACAACCCGATAAAAGGTTTAAAAGACGATCAGAAAATATTAAGGGGTTTTATTTGGAAACCGAAAGACCGGCCGCTTTCCAAAGAATCTATTATACACGGGCAGGGCGGCAAACCAATCAAAACACCACTTCCGCCCAAACCCAAAACAACAACACCAGTTTTGAAAGAAAAAAACAACCTGGCCAAGGAAATAGCTGTTGCACCATAAAGACTGTTTTAAGGCACAATTTTTATGCAGTAAAAGAAGCATCATTTATTTGAAATGAATTTACCGGCCCTCAGAGCATTAAAATATCCCAATTTCAGGTTGTACTTTTCCGGCCAGGCTATTTCTTTAATCGGCACCTGGATGCAGCGGATGGCGGTAAGCTGGCTGGTTTTTAAACTTACCCATTCCGAACTGATGCTTGGCCTGGTAGTTTTTGCGGGGCAGATACCAATCATGCTTTTATCGCCTTACGGAGGCGCGCTGACCGACCGGCACAGTCGCTATAAAGTGTTGCTTTATACACAAATAGCTTCCACGGTCCAGGCAGGTTTGCTGGCGGGTGTCGTACTTTCCGGGCATTATGATATAAACATTATCCTGATTTTAAGTATGGTTTTGGGGATTATCAATGCTTTTGATACGCCTGCGCGCCAGTCGCTAATGATTAATTTGGTGGAGGATAAAAAAGACTTGCCCAATGCGATTGCGCTCAATTCTTCCATGGTTACTTTAGCCCGGCTGTTAGGGCCTGTAGCCGCCGGTTTTATTTTGAGCGGTTTTGGTGAAGGAATTTGCTTTGCAGCTAACTTTTTCAGTTTTTTTGCAGTGATTGCTTCGATATTGCTGATGAAGATCAAGCCTGAAACCAGGCAACCTGTGAAGCAGGACATCTGGCACGGGCTAAAAGAAGGTTACAGCTATTTGCAGCATCATGCCGGTATTCGTTCCGTTATTTTATTAATGGCTTGTACCAGTTTTTTCGTGATGCCATATTCTACTTTGCTGCCTGTTTTTGCTACGGATATTTTCCATGGCAACGTTGCTACTTTTAGCTGGCTAAACGCCATTTCCGGTTTGGGCGCGCTGGGCGGTGCTATTTATATGGCGACTTTGAAACCGGGAAAAAGCCTGTTGAAAGTGATTGCTTATTGCAGTGTTCAATTTGCTGTCGGCCTGATTTTATTTTCGTTAACAGGTTTATTCCCGCTGGCTTTATGTTTTATTATGGCTGCGGAATTTGGCATGCTGTCGCAGATTGCCGCTTCCAATACTTACATCCAGACCCATGTTGATGAAAATATGCGTGGCCGCGTAATCAGTTATTATGTGATGGCTTTTCAGGGCATGGCACCAATCGGAAGTTTGTTTATCGGTTTTTTAGCCCATTATTTTGGTGCTTCGCTGATTGTTTGTGCCGAAGGTGCAGCCGGGGTTATTTCGGTGATTTGCTTTATTCCTTATCTAAAAAAAGCCGGGACTGCTGCCCGGCTTGAAATTCGGAACCAGGTACTTACGTCCAGTAAAGGATGGAAGCCTGCGGAAAACGGGTAGCAATTTGTTGCTCAAAAAAGCTTTTCAACTGCTTCATTACGTCTTTGGTATAAACATATTTCGTTCCTCCGAATTTATTGGTTTTTGTGGAACGTGATGCTTCGTCCATTTCCAAACTTGTGTTCGGATACCATTCCATCAGCACATCCTTGGAACCGGGCGTAAACCGGTGGCTGATCAATTCAAAAGTCAGGTCACAAGGAAAATCCAGGTTCTGCTCCAACTGATCAAATAATGCGCTATACTGTTCTGTCCAATTCGGGATCGGCATGATTGGTGCCAGCACTATACCAATTGGAAAATTGCCTCCGCCCTGCTCTTTCGGTTGTGCCAGTTTCCGTAAAGCTTTAATCCGTGCCGGAACAGAAGCCGTACCGCCTTCCAAACGTTTGGCAACCGCTTCGGCATTCAGGCTGATCCTAAAACGCGAGTGTCCGTTGTGCGGAATATCCAATAGTGGTTTTATCGCATCAAATTTGGTCACAAAACGCAAAAAGCTATTTTCCCGATCCCCAAAAAACCGGATCGTTCTTTCCAATCCTCCGGTTAAATGTTCCAAACTTAAAGGATCGGTATAACAACTGGCTTCAAAAGAAGTAGGCTGGTCCAACCTTTCAAAACGGTGCAAACTATCTAAAATGGCAGGCAGATTGGCAAAAACACGAATAGCAGGCGGGCCGGATAAACTGCCTGCCAAATAACAATACTGACAATGCGCCGGGCAACCTTCGGCCAAATGGAACTGCCAGTCGGCGGAAGGTGGGATCGGTCTTAAATTAAAGGCACTGGGCGGCGCATTTACAATTGCTAAAGTGTTTTTGGCGATCTTATAAGTTTCCCGTTCTGTTGTACCACGTAAACCTGTGATGCGGTTATTTTTCATAATTTCTACGGATAAACCCTGGCTGGTTATCCGTTGATATAACTCCTGACCGTAAGGTTCTTTCAGCGCGTCCGGGGTAATCACTACCCTTTTCGGCATCCATAATTTGTATGGTTTGTAGCCCTCTTCCGCCAGGAATGCTTCTTTTAGCCCTTCAAAAATTTCCGTTTTCTGCATGATTAAAAATAAGGAAATGTGCTGGGTTGAAAGCTAAAGCCAATCAATATGACGTTTCCTCAACAGAAGAAAAAATGAATTCCGATTACTGTCAGATACTAATTTTTATAGGATAAAAGAAGCACCCTGCAGGGCGATCATATCTTCAATCCCACCAATAGTCGGATCATTTACCGGGGAAGCTGCAACCACTTTTTTACGTAAAAAATAAGTGGCATAAGTGGCAGCGATAGCAACTGTCCCGCCCAAAATTGCACCTCCAATAGCACTGCCTTTCCTGGATTTATAAATTGCCGCGCCAACTATGGCACCGCTTACAGCACGACCGATCAAACCTGCATTTACAATTCGGGGAGGCGTATCAGGGGCTTTATCAACGGCCATTTCTGCAAGTGTCAGCACTTTTAAACCAATTGCAACAGATTTTTTCTGCAGAAAACCAAAAGGAAATCCGGTCAGCAAAGGTAAGGGGGCTTTAGACAGATAGCCGCTCAAAGCAGAAAGCGGTGCCATTGTCCGCATTCCGGCCACGATAGCCAGTCCGGCTGTGGGCCAGAAACGGTTTAAAGATTTTGGTGCCATAAATTTTGGTTTTTGTTTTAGTAAATAGTTTTAGTCTGATCGTTATAGCTGAGGTTAATGTGTGTTTATCCGGTTCACAATATTTTCCAGTTCTTCCAGGTCGAAGGGCTTGGCCAGAAAAGAATCTGCACCAGCTTGGTGCGCCAGCGTTTTAATGTCATTATTGGCAGAAAAATAAATTACGGGGATATGTTTTAAGCGTTGGTTTTGTTTAATGGCCTGCGTGGCAATAATTCCGCCCGAATCCGGGATCCAGTTGTCCATCAAGATTACTTCCGGCATAATGCTTTCTACTTTTTCTATGATATTGTTGCAGTTGGAAAACGTACTCACTTCCCAGCCTTGTTCTTCCAAAATATAAGTACAAATGGCCAGTATATCTTCATCGTCATCAAAAATCAGGACTTTTTTAGGCATATTATTAATCAGTATTAACCGGCTTATAAAATCGAACCCAAGCAGATTTAGTTTTTGAACAGCTTATTTTTAAAAATGTTTAAGCATTATCTTCGATTTTCAATCCCTGGAACAGTAGGCCAATGCTTCTTTTACCGGCAAAAAATCATCGTCTGTTTTAGCCGTTTTCAATCCCCGAACAATTATTTATCTTTGTAGTGCATGAAGCAATTGCTTAACAACCTGTTTTCCTGCTGCTTCTGTTCACAAAAAAATTTAAAAACAACAACCCGAACTGCCAATATTTGCGCAGCCTAACGATATATGGATTACCCCGAAATAGAAAAAAGAAAAACCTTTGCCATTATCAGCCACCCCGATGCCGGTAAAACTACATTGACCGAAAAATTTTTACTGTTTGGCGGCGCCATCAATACGGCCGGAACGATTAAACGCAACAAAACCAGCCAAAGCAATACTTCCGATTTTATGGAGATTGAAAAGCAGCGCGGCATCTCGGTGGCTACATCTGTAATGGGGTTTGAATATAAAGACAAGCGCATTAACATCTTGGATACGCCTGGCCACAAAGATTTTGCAGAGGATACTTACCGTACACTTTCGGCGGTTGATAGCGTGATCTTGGTGGTGGATAGCGTAAAAGGTGTGGAAGAGCAAACCGAAAAGCTGATGGGCGTTTGCCGGATGCGGAACACGCCGGTGATCATTTTCATCAATAAAATGGACCGTGAAGGCAAAGATGCTTTTGATCTTTTGGATGAGATCGAGAAGAAGTTGAGCTTGAGTTTGTGCCCGCTTTCCTGGCCAATTGGCCAGGGTTATACGTTTAAAGGTGTTTATAATATTTATAACAAACAGTTGAATTTGTTTCAGCCGGATAAATCTAAGGTTACGGAACCGATTATCAAAGCAGATAATCTGGACAATGAAACGTTGACTGAATTCCTTCAACCTAAAGAAATAAACAGTTTGAAAGATGATCTGGAACTGATTAACGGCGTTTACGGCAAGTTAGACAAGGATTTGTATTTAGACGGATTGCTGGCGCCGGTATTTTTTGGCAGCGCGATCAATAATTTTGGTATCCGTGAACTGCTGGATACTTTCATCAATATTGCACCCAGTCCGAAAAGCCGGGAAGCCATAGAACGCGAAGTTTTAGCAACCGAAAAACCTTTTACAGGTTTTGTATTTAAAATTCACGCAAACTTAGACCCAAACCACCGCGACCGGATTGCTTTTTTACGAATTTGTTCCGGAAAGTTTGAGCGGAACAAGTTTTATTACCACACGCGTTTGGGCAAGAAACTGAAGTTTAGCAACCCGATGGATTTTATGGCCAACGAAAAAAGCCTGGTAGAAGAAGCATGGCCAGGCGATGTGGTTGGCTTGTACGACAGCGGGAATTTTAAGATCGGCGATACCTTGACCGAAGGTGAAATACTGCAATTTAAAGGTATCCCAAGCTTTTCCCCGGAGATTTTTAAGGAAGTAGAAAATGCCGATCCCATGAAAACCAAACAGTTGGAAAAAGGCATCCAACAATTAACCGAAGAAGGCGTGGCGCAATTGTTTACGCAACAGCCCGGCAACCGCAAAATTGTTGGCACCGTTGGCGAGTTGCAGTTTGAAGTGATCAGTTTCCGTTTGGAACACGAGTATGGTGCCAAATGCCATTTCCGTCCGCTTACTTTCCGCCGTTCCAGTTGGTTAACTTCTACCGACAAAAAGAAAATGGAGGAGATTATGTACCGCAAACAGCACCAAATCGGCATCGATAAAGACGGCAACACGGTTTTCCTGGCCGATAATGATTACATGATCAATTTAGCCAAACGAGATTTCCCGGAGATTGAGTTTCATACGACTTCGGAGTTTACTAAAAATTAGGTGGTAAAAGAAGTATGGTTGTTTGTGTGGTTAGCGGATTAAAAATCCGTAGCTTGAAGGACGAGATTGCAAATCCCGACCAGTAGGGGGCATTTTAATTTGTTTTTAAGCGTTGCTTTATCATAAAGTCCCTAAAAACAAATAATGTGTAACATAAAATGCTTGGATAGCGTCATAGTAAAATAACCCTAAGTCGATATGAATCGTATAGCTTTTTTCTTTATTGTGTTTCTGTTAATCTTTAACTGTGCTTATTCGCAGTCAACGCAAGATTTTAGCAACCGAAAGATTGATGGGATTACCGGAAAGGTGGGTAATAATATTGGCGCTGGTTATGCGATTGCAATAATTAGAAACAATACGGTTATTTTTAAAAAGGGTTATGGAAAGGCTAATTTAGAGTACAATATTCCAATTAGTACACAAAGTGTCTTTGATGCCGCCTCATTAGCAAAGCAATTTACCGGCTTTGCCATTTCTACTTTAATACAACAAGGCCGGATTAAATTATCAGATGATATTAGTAAATATTTGCCACAAGTACCAAATTTTGGCGCACCGATTACAATCGAAAATCTGGTCCATCATACAAGTGGCATAAGGGACTGGCCGGAAGCATTACAGGCTGCGGGTTGGCGGTATGATGAATTATGCAGCTTTGAAGATATTCTCAATATGGTTAAAAACCAAAAAGACCTGGATTTTGAGCCAGGTAACAGTTTTTCATACTCTAATACCGGCTATAATTTGTTAGCTGCAATCGTTGAAAAAGTCAGCGGGCAAACATTTCCCAAGTGGACGCAGGAAAACATTTTTAAACCTTTAAACATGACTTCTTCTCGCTTCTTAAATGATAAATCATTTATAATTCATAACGAGGCGTATCCGTATAGCCCAGATCAGCAAGGCGGTTTTCTTAAACTACAAAATGTACTAACGGCATATGGATCAAGTTCGCTTTATACAAATATTGATGACCTTTGTAAATGGGTTATCCATTTACAAAATGGCATCTCGTTAAATGAGCCCGTTTATAAGCTAATGTTGGAAGTGGGTGTTTTAAAAAACGGAAATAATACAAATTATGGTTTTGGATTGGAAATTGGGCAATATCAAAATTTGCAAACTATATCTCACACGGGTGCATGGTCAGGTTATCGTTCTATGATCAAAATATATCCGGATAAAAAACTGGCTTACGTGCTACTTAGTAACGGCAATGACGATCATTTGATATCAAGTACACAAAAGGTTCTTGATGATTTTTTTATGCCACAGACCAATATTGTTGCTAATGCCAAATCTCTCAATCAGCAAAAGCTGAAAAGGATAAATCCTATTTTATTGAGTAAATATGCCGGTAAGTACAAATGGGGGCCAGGCGAAATTAACATTACAATTGAAGACGGACAGCTTTATATTCAATATACAGGGGAGGACAAATACCCTACAGAAGCGTTGTCTGATTCATCTTTTTTATGGACTGTGGCAGGACTTCCGATAACTTTTTCAAAACCAATTGGCAATCAATCTCAATCCTTTTATTTCAAGTCAATTCAAGGTAAACGGTTTGTACCATTTTCCCCTACGTTACAGCAATTAAATGATTACAGCGGAACGTATTCCAGCAATGAGCTATTTACTAAATACACCATTGACCAAGTAAATGGGAAGCTATTTGTTCATCATTTCCGTAGGGGTGACTTTGAACTTTACCCTGATACAACAGATACATTTAGTTCGGATATTGGTACGTTAAGTTTTATAAAGAATAATATTGGTCATGTAACTGCATTTATGCTTTCTGGCAATAAAGTGAAAAACCTAAAATTCAACAAAGACATTGGAATTGAAAGTGTTAACGGCCATTAGAAGAGCTGTCATCTTTACGCGTAATCGCGCTGGTCGGGATTTGCAATCCCGACCTTTTGAGCTAAGGATTTTTAATCCTGCTATTCCATCAACAAAACATCAATCAACCCCTGTTGCCCAACATAATTAATGGCCGAACTGTAAACATAATGTTCCGGTTCGTAAATAATTCCTGCTGCAACCGGATTGTAATGCAAATAATTTAGCTTTTGTTCCATTAAAGCGTTCGTGTCTAATTCTATCGGATGAAAGCCATCCTGCCAAAACTTGTATTCTTTGTTTTTTAAATTAGTCCTTCCGGCAAATTCAAATTTATCTAATAACCATTCTTTTCTGCTTTCATTGATTTCTTTAATGACAGCAACAATACTTTTAGAAGTAAACTTTTTAAAGTCGCGCATGATATCAGAAATCTTTATATTTTCCTCCGCAGAAGCAATTAAATGCAGATGGCTGGGCATCAAACACCAGGCATATAAAACCATGCCTTTTTCTTTCTGGCAGTATTTCAAACTGTCTATTACAATTTCTGCCAGTTCTTTTCGGGTAAAAACATCAATCCAGTCAACAACGGTAACTGTTATGAAATAAATGTCGTTGTTGCTGACTTTGTATTTAAAACCCATATTTTAAATTTATAAAATTGGATTGAAAATCCTTAGCTCAAAGATCGGGATTACAAATCCCGACCAGTAGACCAGCAGAATTACAAATCCCGACCAGCCAATCAAGCACTTAAACAACTTATTCTGCCGCGTCTTCCCCTTTTTCCCCCAGATCCACAATATTGCCTTCCTGAAATAAAATAGCTTTTACAGTGGCACGCCACACCGGCTTTTGCCGCAGTAAAAATTCCAGATCCATTCCAAAATGCTTAAATTCTTCTTTTTGTGCGTTTTGCATAATGGCTTTTGCCTGTTCGTCTTTTTCAACAGCAATCCGCTGTTCGTACCAGTTGATGGCTTCTGCTTCTTCGCTTAAAGAAGCAATCATGCGGGCAAAAGTCCTGGTTTGTTCCGGCAATTCATGTGTAGGTTCGTGATATTGATCAAATCCCATAGTTGATGGTTTTTTTTAAAATATATGAGTTAAATAATAAGAGTTAATAAGGCTACCAAGTAATTTTTATCCCGGTAAAAACAGCATCGAACAAAAGTATAATAAAAAAAGAAACCTCTGCACGAGAGGTTTCTTTAAGCTAGAGCATAGAAAAACTACTTCTTCTTTTTGCCGCTGGCCATGTCTTTGCCAGCTTTGCTTTTTTCTTCTTTAGAAGCTTTCGGATCTTTTAAGGTCTTTGCATCTTCTGATTTTGATTTGTCTTTTGCAGCCATGATTTTGGTAATTAAATGAAAGGTTTAATACATATTGAAAATGTATCAACAGAAATATTAGGAAGAGGGTTTTGAAAAATAGTAAATTAAATGGATTTTTTTTCTGTTTTTATAGCAGTTAAAAGCCTGTTTAAATTTTATTCAATCTATTTCCATACTTCTTTTATCACCTAAAAAATGGCAGGCGTTTAATTTTGGTTTATTTAAATTAAGGCAGGCACCAACTTTTATAGGGTAAAAGAAGCATTGGCATCAATCGTGAGCATATCGAAGGATTTTGTATCAATCTAAACAAGCCCTAAGCAATTCAAATAGATTTTTCTACAACAAATTTTGTTGATTGAAGTTATAGTACCTATATTTAGTTTAGAAATACAACCTGATCCGTCTATTTACGTATATTAAATCCACATTCGGAAAAAAGAAAATACATGAATAAAAATTTTTTTAAAAAATCAATTTTACTTTCAGTTGCACTTTCTGTTACCATCATCGGTTCTGACCCAAAATCCATACTTGGTTTGAAAGAGGAAAGTATTTTTAAGCCTGTTAAAAACAATGATTTTTTGTCGGCATCTGCAAATTTATATGCTGCTTATCTCACAAACCTTTATCAAACAGTCAATTTGTATGATTCCGGTTTAAACGCAGATGTTTTTGCCAAAGCAGTTACGGGTTATCTCAACCTAAAAAAATCCGGACATTTAAACGTTGATAAATCCATCATCACAATTGTCGATTTCAATAAGTCCAGTTGCAGCAAGCGCATGTGGATCATTGACCTTCAGTCGGCTACACTATTAATGAACACTTGGGTAGCGCACGGACAGGGAAGCGGCGAAGACATGGCCAGCCAGTTTTCCAACAGCGACAGCTCGCACCAAAGCAGCCTTGGTTTTTACCTCACCGGAGAAATTTATAACGGTAAACACGGCCGTTCACTTCGGTTGGACGGCATGGATGCTGACTTTAACTCTAATGCCCGCCCACGCGATATTGTAATCCATGCGGCAGATTATGTCAGCCAAAATGTAATCAGCAGTACCGGCCGTTTGGGCAGAAGCTTTGGTTGCCCGGCGGTTTCCCGGGACCTTGCCCCTGCAATCATCAACTTGATAAAAGATAAAACAGTTTTGTTTATCAACGGTCCTGACAGCAGCAGGTACAATTCTGAATTTTTAGATCAGGAATTTGCGGCCAATTACCTGTTTCCGAATGCTGATTTGCAAGACCCGCTGTTGCAGGACTTGCTTTAAACCATACTTCTTTTACGACAACATTTTTTGGATATGCGTGTAAAGCACAATGTCCAAACCGTAAACATCAGGGCGATAAACTAATTTCCCGTTTTCTGCCCAGCAAGTCACATAAGTAATATAAACAGGCACTTTTTTGGGCAAAGAAAGATTGTTTGCTTTCGGGTCTGTTTCCTGCATATCCTTTTCAATCTGCTCGTATTTGCTTCCGTCGCCAAATAAGGTGTGCGCCAGTTCAAGCGGCCGCTCCAACCTTACGCAACCATGGCTTACAGCACGCATCGTTTGGTTGAAAGCTGCCTTTGCAGGCGTATCATGCAGGTAAACACTGCTTTTGTTGGGAAATAAAAACTTAATTTTCCCCAGCGCATTTCCTTCTCCGGATTGCTGCTTAAATGAATAATGCAGGTTGTCTTTTGATATAGAAGACCAGTTGATCGTCTCCGGGTTTTCTATCTTTTTGTCATTTTCATACACCTCTATGTTTTTGTTCGACAGATAATAAGGATCGGCAGCAGCTTCTTTAATGATTTCATTGGAGGCAATGCTTTGCGGAATATTCCAAACCGGATTCACCTGAACACTGTAAATTTCACTGTTCAATTGCGGCGTTTCCCGGCTGAAGGGTACATCGCGTACTTTATCGTCTTCACTGTATTCTGTTGCCAGGTTTTCTGTATTGGCTTTGTTCCTGCCTTCGCCTACACAAACTTTCATACTTAAAACAGAGGAATCATGGTCCATCACATTCAAACCAAAATTTGCAATATTCACCATCACATAACGCGCTTCTGTTGGCTTATTTTTCCACCGCAAGCGTTCCAGGTTCACTTTTAGGATGCGTTCTGTTTCTGTTTTAGTCATTCCCGGGGCAGTTTCGCCCATAACCAACGCCTTTTGCAAAGCCAGATATTGTGCATTTTTAGGCTGGATGCTATCCAAAAAGCTTTTTACATCTTTCACGCTCAATACATTAGTCATGCTCAAACTATCCGGCCTCTTCGTCTCCGTAAAATACCGGGCATAGATTTTTTTGGGGCTAACTACGCCAAATTGCAGGGCATTATTGTAATTGATCAGAGAATTTGCCGTTACAATTTCCAGTTCTGCCATCGTTTGATAAGCTTGCTCCTTGGTTTTGATACTGTTTTTATCGGCTATTTTTTGTAGCAGCTCCTCTATTTGTGCAGCTTGAAACATTTTTGGGTCGAGGCCATGTTCGGCGGCACGCAGATAATAAGCTTCTGCTACCTGGATTTCATCTTTAGGCAAATGCTGCAGCACGAAAACCGGCTCAAAATTATGTTGTTCGTAATAAGCAGCAATAAGCTTGGGATTGGTCATCAAAGATTTTTTCTCCAAAAGCACCTGCTGAAAAACTGCTGAAAACTCTTCCGGGTCCAATTGGGCGAAAACCTTGTTTTTAAATTTTATGCTGAGGGCTTTACCTATATCGGAATGCTTTTTTTTCATGCATCCATTAATAGCCAGCAGAACTAATAAGGACAGCAAAGTAAGAGATGTATAACGGCTGATTTTATTCATTTTTGATTTTAGTAAACGTGTTTTAAATACATGGGTTATAATTATGTGTTTCAACTTCTTTTGGATAAATATAGCGCATTGTCCCGGTTTTTACTTCTTCATCATAGCATCCTGATACTGTTTTTACCAACTAAATTTTAGGGTAATAAAAGAAGCATCAATAGTTTCTACGCTTTAGTTTGGGTGTTCCGCCATATCGGGTAACCTCTATCGAATCCTGTAGTGCTACGGGTAAATTGGAAAGCAGGTTGTAGCCCGTGTTTTTTTCAATATCCCGAACAGTGCATATGTATTGCATCCAGCTTGGGTTGATGCTGTTGTCGTTCGGCGTATCGATGGCAATTAGTGTGGCATTGCTGTTTATCCTTTTCAAATCATTGTTTCCGTTTGGGATGATGATTACCACTTTCCAAATGTGCGCCGGTACGTTTACCCGGCCCTCATCTATTGTGGCGGCAAAACCTTTTGATCCGGTTCCGCCGGTGCCGTAACTTCCCATTATCACATAAACCTCATTGCCCAATTGCACCTGGCCCCTGCAATAACTTTCCAAATGTTCCCAAGTGCGCTGATTATTATACGGAGCCTGCGGCACAATGTTGTCCATCAAAAAAGTAGCCGAATTGGCATCCGAACTATTGGTACGGTCGCCGGACGGACAATTGTGGCCTTTATCAAAACCTGAACTTTTATAACTGTAATCCTGCACCTCGTACCAACCGGCAGGCAATTTTGTGTCTGCACGAAAATCATTCAGCCGGTTGGTGCTGCCCAAATCAGTTGCTCCCAAATGCCAGCAAACCCAGTTCGGCCCGCAGCGGTCGCGGCTGTAACTTTCGGTATAATATTTTTGGTTGATGAGGTAATTGTTATAATTGGCTTCGTCCGAAGTGGCACCGCTTAGGTTTCCGCATAATAAATTATCGTTGTCGCCGGTAATGACCGAATCTGTACCGATTGGCTTCGGAGCAATAATTGTATCGCCGGTACTCACAGAAGTGCTACCAGCCGTTTGTACATCCTGCGTACCGGTAATGGTAAAATCATCTATATCGATCCTGTTTTTTCCGCCGGACAACTTCCGTATTTCAAAACGCAGGCGGCCGGTTTTATTGATGTTGAAGGTAACCGTTTGCTGTTGATGGCTGCTGCTGTTGATAATCGCACCAGTTTGGCTAAAATGATGATTGCCATTTGCCGCTGCAAACAATCCCCAGGCAGAGGCACCGTCCTTCCCATAAGCTGCATGTTTTACGGTTACCGTGGCAGTGCCTCCCACGTCAAAAAGCATACTGATTTTACCGTTATTTTTGATACGGACAGCTTGCTTGCCGGTTTTATAATCTGCTTCGCTGTTACCGGTCAGCGCATCTTCCAACAACCAGGCCCCTGTTTTAAATGCCACGTTTCCAGACCTATAAGCATCCTTATGGCCCTGTTCAAAATCTTCGGTAATATTTCGGGCTATTTGATAATTGCCGCCATAACTGACCGAAGTTGTGTTGGCCGGCGGGTTATTGCTTAGGTTACCATTTCCGCAGGAACCTAAAATTAAAACTGAGACCAGTACCAATATTAGCCGGTAACTATTTAAAAAAACTGAATTTATATTCTGGTCAATCATTTCCGGGATAAAATTACTGCTAAAAAAATTATCAACAGCAAAAAATTATCCAAAAAATTGCTACATATAAAGGCAATATTCGCACAATTCCAATCCAAAACTAGTATGCCTGATGTCCTCATTAACCGTAAGCTCATTGCTGCAATTGCTGCAACATTTAACTTCAGATACGGCATAAAGATGAACAGCAATTGCTGCGGCATCAACTGGTTGATTTTGGATAGCAGTATTCATGATATAAGTTTTTGATGGGTGTGCAATCAACTTATCAAATTTTGATCCTATAATATTTCAGCCTGAAATCTGAACCTAAAGCAGGGTTAATGTAGAAAAACATCCTAAAAAAGAGCATCGGCGGTTGCTTTACGGGGAAAATTTTCAACAATGAAGCGGCACCTGGAACTGTACGTACAGAATTTTTTACGCAAAAAGCATACTGTTTTTACCTACCCAAAATTTGATGACGAAAAAATTTTATTAAGTTTGCAGCTTCAACGGGGGATTAGCTCAGCTGGCTAGAGCGTTTGCATGGCATGCAAGAGGTCATCGGTTCGACTCCGATATTCTCCACTTTGAAAATAAAGGTTTTACGAAATTCCGTAAAGCCTTTTTTGTTTGAGGTAACACAACAAAAGTTTAAATTAGAAGTTGTTTAAGCTTATGCCGGGCCAGAGTTAAACCGATAGGTAGATTTTCCGGATTGAAGGGTTTTTTGAAGATCCGTAGGCTCCGTACATATTGTAGAAATGGGTTTCAACCCATTTAACTAATTAAGTTTAAACAACTTTGTAGTTAAAGTGCGCTTTTATTGCAAATCACTATTACTATCTTCAAATAAAAAAACAATGAAAACAGTTGAGTTAGAAAACATCGTCTGGAAAGAATACAAATACTATGTGGCCAAATGTTTAAATGTTGAAGTTTCCAGCTTTGGTGAATCTAAAGAAGAAGCTTTAACTAATCTGCAGGAAGCTTTGGAGTTATATTTTGATTACAAGTCGAACAAATAATAAGCTCTTACTTTATATCGTAGTGCCCTCTTAATGAATAAATAAATACCACCTCTTCCACTACCTGATATACTATACGATGCTCTTTATCTATTCGTCTTGACCATTTACCAGTAAGGTTGTGTTTTAAAGCTTCAGGTTTTCCAATTCCATCATAAGGAGTTTCTTTAATGGCCAAAATCAGTTTTTCAATCTTCTTTTGCACAACTGCATTTCCAGACTTCTTCCAAAATTTAAGGTCATTTAAAGCAACTTCATCAAATGCTACTTCCATAATTCTTCAACTTCCAAGATGGTAAATTTCCCTTCTTTAAAGTTTTTTTCAGACTTCTTAATTTTAGCCACAAACTCTGGGTCGTAATAATTTTCTTCCTTTTTAAAAGTTACGTTTAAAGCTTTTAAAAAGGCTTCTACAGCTGCTAACTGCTTTTGATTTTTTGGATGTACGATTAAAGTTTCCATCTTCAAATTTAAAAATTGTTTTTTATCGTTTTAACTCCGAATCGAAATTTTGAACATTATTTGGATGCTGTTTTTATGCCGATAAAAACAGCATCTGCTTTGATTCGTGCAGCAGATACTTCAAAAATTAAAGATTAAAACCCTTCTGTTTCCAGCGGTTTCAATCAACTTAAATAATAACAAAATTTATGCCTTCAAAAAGCTATTTTTGCGGTTCAAATGAAGTACATCCGCAATTTCTGCATCATCGCGCACATTGACCATGGCAAAAGCACTTTAGCTGACCGCCTGCTTGAATTTACCCATACCGTTACCCAACGTGAATCGCAGGCGCAACTGCTGGATAATATGGACCTGGAGCGCGAGCGCGGCATCACGATAAAAAGCCATGCCATCCAAATGGATTATGTGCTGGACGGACAGCCTTATGTTTTGAACCTGATTGACACGCCCGGCCACGTTGATTTTTCTTACGAGGTTTCCCGTTCCATCGCAGCTTGCGAAGGTGCTTTGCTGATTGTAGATGCTTCTCAAGGCATACAGGCTCAAACCATTTCCAATTTGTATCTGGCTTTAGAGAATGATTTGGAAATTATTCCGGTGCTGAATAAAATGGATTTGCCCGGCGCGATGCCTGAAGAAGTGAAAGACCAGATTGTGGATTTGATCGGTTGCAAACGGGAAGATATTCTGGCTGCTTCCGGCAAAACCGGTTTGGGTGTACATGAAATTCTGGAAGCGATTGTGAAACGCATTCCGCCGCCGGTCGGCGATCCGGCCGCACCTTTGCAAGCACTCATCTTTGACTCAGTTTTTAATTCTTTCCGCGGCATCATTGCTTATTTCAAAGTAGTGAACGGTGAGATCCGCAAAGGCGATAAAGTAAAGTTCGTGGCGACAGAAAAGCAATATTTTGCAGATGAAGTTGGCACGTTGAAACTGCACCCATTTCCGAAAGACGTGATCAAAACGGGTGACGTAGGCTACATAATTTCGGGCATAAAAGAAGCACGCGAAGTTAAAGTTGGCGATACCATTACGACGGTTGACCGGCCATGTGCCGGAGGAATCCAAGGTTTTGAAGAAGTTAAGCCCATGGTTTTCGCCGGCATTTATCCGGTAGATACGGATGAATACGAAGAGCTGCGCGAAAGCATGGCCAAGTTGCAATTGAACGATGCTTCCTTGGTTTTTGAGCCGGAATCATCCGCAGCTTTGGGTTTTGGTTTTCGTTGCGGTTTCCTGGGCATGCTGCACATGGAAATTATCCAGGAACGGCTGGAACGCGAGTTCGACATGACGGTGATTACCACTGTTCCCAACGTTTCTTATTTAGCTTATACCACAAAAGGTGATGAATTGCATGTTCATAACCCATCAGATTTACCTGATCCAAGCAAACTGGATTTTGTAGAAGAACCCTATATCAAAGCCAACATCATTACCAAATCTGAATTTGTTGGTTCGGTGATGTCGCTTTGTATCCAGAAACGCGGAACGATTGTTAATCAATCTTACCTCACTTCTGATCGGGTTGAACTTATTTTTGAGTTGCCAATGGGCGAAATTGTATTTGATTTTTATGATAAACTCAAAACGATTTCCAAAGGTTATGCTTCTTTTGATTATACACAAATTGGTTACCGGCAATCAGATTTGGTCCGTTTGGATATCCGTTTGAACGGTGAACCGGTTGATGCTTTGTCTTCCCTGATCCACCGCAGCAATTCTTATGATTTTGGCAAGAAGATATGCGAAAAGCTAAAAGAATTGATCCCGCGCCAGCAGTTTGAAATCATCGTTCAGGCTTCTATCGGTGCTAAAATCATCGCCCGCGAAACGGTAAAAGCTTTGCGCAAAGACGTAACGGCAAAATGCTATGGCGGTGATATTTCCCGTAAACGGAAGTTACTGGAAAAACAGAAAAAAGGTAAAAAACGCATGCGCCAAGTTGGCAATGTGGAGATTCCGCAGTCGGCGTTTATGGCGGTGCTTAAATTAGATTAAATTTATTGTTTATTTGATCCTATAAAACCCAATCCAATGCAAAACCTCCTCTTAAAACAAGCACTAACACTATTGTTTATTAGTTGCATGGTTATTAACGCCAATGCCCAGTTCGGAAATATCCTTAACAAAGCTAAGCAGAAGGCGAATGATAAAATTAACAGTGCATTTGATACCAAATCGAAAGATGTTGAATCGAAGCCGGGCAGCAAAGGAAGTAATAAAATTAAGATAAACCCTGCTTTTGACTTTATGGCCTGCGATTCCCTTGTTTATGAAGATAATTTTTCAGCTTACCAGGTTGGAAAAATGCCGCTTAGCTGGAAAACAAACGGCTCCGGACAAGTGGTAACATCTCCAAACCTTTCGGGGAAATGGTTGCAACTGCAAAACTTTGATTCTTATAAATTAACGAAACTGGTAAAATATCCATCAAAGTTTACCATCGAATTTGACATTGTAGCTGTTGCGGATAAAATTGAAGACCTCAATCCTTTAAGTTTTGGTTTTGCAAAAGACAACAGCGTGAGAAGTTACACTTCGGATGCTTATAACGAAGGCGCAATCAACAACATCAGCATCACTTACTACAATAGACATGGTACTAATGAGTCCAGCAGCGATACAAAATATAACCATTCTGGCGATTTGGATTTGGAAGGTTATCCAAACCAGGTGATGCATGTTTCTATTGCGGTTGATGGTGAAAACGAGCAGGTTTATTTAGACAAAACCAAAATCAGCGATACCAAAATGTTCAACCCAAACCGGATCAAATATTTTTATATCAGCGCACCAATCCAATCTCAAAATGGCGCAAAAATTTTATTTGGCAATTACAAAATGAAAGCTTGTCATAATTAGTTTCAAAAAAGTGGTAAGTTGTAAGTTGAAAACTGCACTGCAACTTACAACTCAAAACTTATAACTCAAAGAATGCAACTCCTCGACGGCAAATTCGTTTCAGAAAAACTAAAAGTTGAAATTGCGGAAGAAGCAGCCGAACTGTTAACACACATTGGCCGCAAACCACATTTGGTAGCAGTTTTAGTCGGACATGATG
>JAABUS010004000.1_pt1 | contig 22418 bp, 19 predicted proteins | sample 5560161 | NCBI WGS metagenome assembly JAABUS01 (sample SAMN10711885, study PRJNA513376) | rock metagenome | isolation source: Antarctica rocks | place: Antarctica: Victoria Land, Trio Nunatak nord | collected 2016-01-04
TGGGCGCAGGAGACTTTTCGCATGTCGGGTGACGACATTGAGATGGTGAAAGTCCCGCGCGTTCTCGTCGAACGCTTGACGGAGACGCTTTGCTCCGTCGCCTAATTGGGGAAAGTCGAGCTTAGCCGTATGAGGCAGGCTCTTGCTCATTGACGATATTGCTGGCGAAGTCATGAACAGCGGTAGATGGCCCCCGAAACCGTCCTCCAATCTACCCAATTACGAAGTCCGTACATCCCTAATTGGACTTCGCCAGCAGTATCATTGACGGTGAATATTCTTTCCGGTTATGGGAGACATGCCAAGGAGCAGCGGTCGAGAAGGTGGGGTGCGGCGATAGGAATCTGCCGACGCCACTTTTTCCCGTACCGGCCTGCATTGAGCGCACATTTGGCTTCGCCGCGAATGTGTAAGAACCACGAGGCTTGACACATATGGGCATCAGCTGCCGGAGGCAATCACCGTCGGCGAACCGGCTCTCGATCTCCCACCGTCGCGCCCCAGCCCGCCACCAGCGCGCCCAGCGCAGAGCGCCAGCGCCCCTCGCCGTCGTCCGTGCACAGCAGGCCGCGCAGCTCCAGCGCGGCCAGCCCTTCGCACAGCGCGTGGAACTCCACAATCGCATCCTCCACCGGCCGTCCCCCGAGCTCTCCGGCCTCGGCCAGTCGCCCGATGCGCGCCGCCAGGCGGGCAAGCGCATCCTCCTGCGCCCGACGGAACGCGCGGGCGACGTCGGGCAGCACGCCGGTGTGCAGGAATCCGATGGCGAAGAGGGCGGGGTGCCCTAAGGTGAAGCGACGGAAGACGACGGCACCGGCTTCCACCAGGTCGTGTGCCGGATCGTCGGTCAGCGGCAAGGCGTCCATCGCCTCGCTCAGCAGCGTGAAGGCGCGGGTGCCGAGCGCGACGACGAGCCCCTCCTTCGCGCCGAAGAGGCTGTAGACCGCCCGCGTCGTCGTGCCGACTGCGGCAGCCGCGCGCCGGACGGAGAGCGCGCCCATGCCCTCCCGCTCGATGATGCGCTCCGCCGCATCGAGCAGGGAGCAGGCGGTCCGCTCGTCGTGCTGCCTCGGCCTTCCCATCTTGACAGTATAGCATCACAGTGTTACGTTACGCTGTAACGAAATCCGCTTGGCTGGAATGAGGAGGGATCCATGGCCGCGAATCCTGCAACCGACTTCGACACCAACCCGCCCGTGCCGGTGATGGCGTACGAGCAGATCGTGAAGGGCGTGAATATGGGCTACGAGTTCATCTTCGAGCTCACGCACGCGTTCTTGCGCTCGCTGGGGAAGCGGGATCTCGACCTCCTGGTGGTGGGCGCGGGCGGCGGCGCGGAGATCGAGGCGTTCTTGCCGGGCAATCCGGAGTGGCGTATCACCGGCGTCGACCCCTCGCGGCAAATGCTCGACCTCGCGCGGGCGACAGCGGCGCGTCTGGACGTCGCCGACCGGGTCACGCTCATCGAGGGATCGGTGGACGATCTGTCGGCCGATCGCCGGTTCGACGCCGCCACCTGCGTGTTCGTGCTGCACTTTCTCGACGACGACGCGAAGCGCGCGCTGCTGGGCGGGATGCGACGGCACCTCAAGCCGGACGCCCCGGCGCTCAGCGCCAGCGGCTGCCGCGTCGACGCGATCACTGCGGGCCCGCTGCGCGACGACCTGCTGGGCGCCTGGCGGCAGTACGGGGAGCATCGCGGGGTGCCGGCCGCGCAGATGCGGGCGATCACCGCAGACATCCTCTCGCGGCAAGCGGAGGCGACCGGTGAGGAACGGTACCGCGATCTGATGCGCGAGGCGGGGTTCGCCCACGTGGCCACGGTGCTGAGCGTGATGCACGACGCGATGTGCGCTTGGATCGCCCGCTAACCTCGCCTCGGTTCACCATGTACCGTGATTGCTCGTCGTCGTTCATGGGATTCTGAGGGAGAATGGGGTTGCTGAGACCACCCTTCGCCGGAGGAATGACCGATGAACGACACGCTGATTGTAACCGTCTCCGTCGTGCTTGACGACCTGCTGCGCGCCATGCGATACCGCACCGACTGCCGCGCGAAGACCAGTGACAGCGAAGTCCTCACCGTCGGCGTGATCGCTGCTTGTCAGTTCCAAAACCACCACGAGCGCGCCGTGTGCATCCTCAAAGGCATGGGCTACCTCTCCGGCCCGCTCTCGATCTCGCGCTTCAATCGCCGCTTCCACGCCCTCGCCCATCGCCTGAGCGACGCCCTCGACCTCTTGGCGGCGACCTTCGCCATCGGGGAGGTCGTCGTCATCGACAGTGTCCCCTTGCCAGTCTGCCGTCGGGCGCGGGCGTGGCGGTGCACGAAGGTGCGTGGGGCGGAATACTGCGGCTACTGCGCCGCCAAAGAGGAGCACTTCTTCGGCTGGCGGCTGCATCTGGTCGTCACTCCCGCTGGCATCCCCGTCTCGTTCGACCTGCTGCCCGCTTCCTTCCATGACCTCACCCCGCTGCATGAGTTGATGGAGCGGTTGCCGGGCGGGGCGACGGTCTACGCGGACAAGGGCGACAACAGCGCCGACGATGAGGGATGGATCGAAGGCGAGACGGGGATCCGTCTGGTGCCGCGTCGCAAGAAGAACATGGCGCCGAACACGCTGGCGGAGACGTTCGGCTTGCAGCGGTACCGGGGGCGGGTCGAGACGGTGAACAGCCAGTTGGAAGCGTGGGGGGTGCAGCGGTTGCACGCGCGCACCCACGACGGCTGGCTGTGCAAGGTGCTGGCATCCGTCTTCGCCCTCTTCTGCGTCAACGCCGACTAGCAATCACGGTCATGTGTGCGGGAGAGCCTGACTCATATGGCTATGTCCACACTGCCGCTGGTTGCCGTGTGCTCCTTGCTTCCCATTGCGGCTGTCGTGGCTATAATAGGCGCGCACGACACGAATGGAGAGTGAACGGATGGTGAGCATGAACACGTCTCCCGCGCCGGCGAATGCACGGCCACACTGGACCGACCCCGATGTGCTGATTATCGGCGCGGGCGCATCCGGCGCGGCGGTCGCGTGGAGCCTCGCGACGGCGGGATTCCGCGTCGTCTGCCTCGATCAAGGCGGCTGGGTGGACCCCGCAACGCTCCCCGCCACCGGTGAGGACTGGGAACTGCGGGAGGATTACCCCGTCAATGACGCGGAATCAGACTACACGCCGCTGATGTACAACGCGGTCGGCGGCAGCACGATCCACTGGAGCGCGCACTTCCCCCGCTTCAACCCGTCGGACTTCCGCGTGCGTTCGCTGGACGGCGTCGCGGACGACTGGCCCCTGACGTACGAGGAGTTGGAGCCGTACTACGACCGGAACGACCAGATGGTGGGCGTCGCCGGGATGGTGGGCGACCCGTCGCACCCACCGCGCTCGGCCCGCCAGACGCCGCCACTGCCGATGGGACCGCTGGGCGAGACGCTCGCGCGCGGGTTCGACTCGCTCGGCTGGCATTGGTGGCCCTCGGACAGCGCGATCAATAGCGCGCCGTACGGGGATCGCCCCGCCTGCAACAACTGCGGCCCATGCGACCTCGGCTGTCCGATTGGCGCGCGATCCAGCGCGGACGTGACCTACTGGCCCGTCGCGGCGTCGCTCGGCGTCGAGTTGCGGACGCGCTGTCGCGTGCGCGAGATCACCGTCGGCGCGGATGGGCGGGCGCACGGCGCGCTCTATTACGACGCGGATGGCCAACTGCGCGAGCAAACGGCGCCAGTCGTGATCGTCGCGTGCAACGGGGTCGGCACGCCGCGCCTACTGCTCAACTCGCGCTCGCGTCACTTCCCCGATGGGCTGGCGAACCGGAGCGGGGTCGTCGGCAAGAACCTGATGTTCCATGCCTTCGCGGCGGTCGGCGGTATCTTCCCCGAGCCGCTGGAGAGCGCGAGGGGGCCAATCGGCGCGTGTATCCTCAGCCATGAGTTCTACGAGACGAGACCGGAGCATGATTTCGTGCGCGGCTACCAGTTGCAGGTCTGCCGACAATCCGGCCCGGTCAGCGTCGCGATGGGCGGCTTGGCGGCGCAGCGCGTCCCGTGGGGGCGCGACCACCATCGGGCGTTCGCCGCGCGGTTCGGGCATATGGCCTTCATGGGCGTGATGGGTGAGGACTTGCCCGAAGAAACGAACAACGTGACGCTCGACCCCACGCTCGTCGATGCCCACGGCATCCCCGCGCCGCTCGTCCGCTACCGATTGAGCGAGAACAGCCGACGGATGCTCACGCACGGCGTCGCCCGCGCGACAGAGGCGATGCGGGCGGCGGGCGCGACGGAGGTCATCTCGTCCAACCCGCTCCGGCCCTCGGGCTGGCACCTGCTCGGCACCTGCCGGATGGGCGACGACCCCGGCGCATCGGTCGTCGATCGCTGGGGCCGCAGCCACGATGTGGAGAATCTGTTCCTCATCGACGGCAGCATCTTCGTCACAAGCGCGGTGGGCAACCCGACGACGACAATTCAGGCGCTCGCCCTCCGTACCGCCGACTACATCCAGCGCGAGCGCGCAAATTTAGGTTGAACTGGTAGCGCATGCCTTCCAGCCTGCGCTACCCGGAAGAAGGCCATGATGCAAGAACACAAACCGAACCAGACGATGACGGACACAGCGACCGTTGCTGGGCCGCAGTCGGTCGCCGCCGTCACGCCGCGCGAAGCGCCCGCCACCGCGCCAAGTGTACTGGACGACGAGCAGCGGGAAACGCTCGTCGGCGCGCTGAACCGCATCATCCCGCCGCAGGGCGACCTCCCCGGCGCGGGCGATGTGGGGATCATCGAGACGATCGACCGCACGCTCGCGGCGTCCCTGATGCTCCGACGCCTGATCTTCGACGGCCTCGTGGCAATCGAGATCGAGAGCGCGCGGCAGGCCGACGAGCGATTCGTCGATCTCGCGGATGACGGACAGGACGCCGTCTTGCGCGCGGTGGAGGAGGCGCATCCCGACGCCTTCGTCGCGCTCCTCGACCACACGTACCGGAACTACTACGCGCACCCGCAGGTGCAGCGCGCCATCGGCCACGACCCGCGCCCGCCGCAACCGCTCGGCCATGATCTGCCAATATTCGACCCCACGATGCTCGAACGGCAGCGCCAGCGCGGCCCCTTCTGGCGTCCGATTGAATAACGGCAACCGCCGACCACGTACGGTCACGAATCTGGTAGAGACGAACGGATCAGCCCCCTACTGCTACAGGTTCCGCACGAAGTAATCGCGAATTTGCTCCTCCATGAAGACGCGATCCGCCAGCCCACGCGGCATGTGGCGCTCGTCGGGGAAGAGGAGCAGGTCGTACGGCTTGCGGGCATGGATCAGCGCGTTCACGAGCCGTGCCGTGTGGCGGAAGTGCACATTCTCGTCGATCAGGCCGTGGACGATGAGCAGTTTGCCCGTCATCGCCCCGATGTGATGGAGGACGCTGCTTTCGGTGTACGCATCGGGCTGCACTTGCGGCGTGCCCATGTACCGCTCGGTGTAGTGCGTGTCGTAGCCGTCCCACGCCGTGACCGGGGCGCCCGCGACCGCGACGCGGAAGGTCTCCGGCGCCCGCGCGAGGCACATCAACGCCATGTACCCGCCGTAACTCCAGCCATAGATGCCGACGCGCGCGGGGTCCGTCAGCCCATGCGCGATGAGCCAGCGGACGCCCTCCACCTGATCGTCCACCTCAATGTGACCCATCGCGCGCTTGATCCGGCCCTCGAAAGTGAGGCCACGGCGCGCGCTGCCCCGGTTGTCGAGCACGAAGACGAGGAAGCCGCACTGCGCGAGGTATTGTGCGCGCAGATCGACCGTCATCGACCAACTATTCCGCACCCGCTGGGCGTGCGGCCCGCCATAGACGCTGACGATAGTCGGGGTCGGGAACGGCCCCGCACTATGCGTCGATGGCGGGCGGTAGATCGCGCCGTGCAACGTCTCGCCGTCGCCGCTCGTCACCTGGACAAGTGCGGGGGGCGGGAGGGCGAGCGCCGCCACGCGCGGATCAGCGCGGTCGTGGACGGTGCGGATCACGCCGCCATCGGCGAGCGAGCGGAGCGTCACGGTCGGCGGCGCGTCGAGCGCGTGGTGCACGTCGATGAATCGCCGGAGCGCGTGATCCGTGACGACGGTATGCGTCCCCGGCTCGCCGGTGATCCGCTGCGGTTCGCCACCGGAGAGGGGAGTGGCGTACAGGTGGCTCTCGGTCGGGCCGTCGAGCGTGCCGGTGAAGTAGACCACGCCGTTCGCCTCATCGACCCCGGCGATGCTGTCCACCATCCAGTCGCCGTGCGTGACGGCATTCAGGAGTTTGCCGTCGTTGTCGTAATGATAAAGGTGCCGGAAGCCCGTGCGCTCCGATGCCCAGAGGAAGCCGCCCGATTCCTCCAGCGGGTGCAGCAGATCATGGAGGTTGACCCAGAGATCGCTCTCCTCATGAAGGATTAGTGTCCGCGCGCCCGTGCGCGGATCGAACCGGACGAGGTCGAGCGCGGTCTGCGCGCGGTTCTCGATCTGCGCGGTCAGCGTGCCATCCGGCAGCCACTGGACGCGCGCGAGGTACTGATCTCCCTCCGCGCCGAGGTCCATCCAGATGGGCGCACCGCCACCAACGGGGACGACACCGAGCCGCACGGTCGCGTTCGGCATCCCGGCGAAGGGGTAGCGATGGTCCTCCTGCGCCGCCGCGCCAACTGCGTCCTTCCCCTGATGCACAATGCGGTAGACCGGGATGTGCGTCTCATCGACCTCCGTGAAGGCGATGAACGTGCTGCCCGGCGACCACCAGAAGCCGTACGGTCGTCCCATCTCCTCCTGCGCGATGTACTCCGCGAGGCCGTGCGCCTTGCCCGTGCCACGGGCGCCGTCCGTCAACTGGCGTGGCGGGCCACCATCGGCGGGGACGACGGAGACTTCCGCGTCCTGCACATACGCGACCCACGCGCCGTCGGGCGAGAGGCGCGGGTCGAGGGCGGGCTGTGCACCGCGCGGGAGCGCCTGTTGCAGCGGCGCGCCCGCGCCATCCTGCACGTAGAGCGCGCCCTGCGTCGGCACGAGGATGCGGTTCGTGCCTCGTGCCCAGGCGTACTCGGTCACGCCGAGCGCGCGCTGCCGCTGCCGCTCGCGCCGCAACGCCTCCTCCAGCGACACATTCTCCTCGGTCGTGCCACTGCCCGGTGGCGCGACGAGCAGTTGCTGCTCGCCCGTCGCCGGGTCGAAGGCGTACAACTGCCGCACGAGGCTCTCGTCCGCGCTGAAGAGGTAGGTGATGAGCCGGTCGTCGGGACTGAATGCGAGGTTCGTGGGGATCGATGTGCCCGGCAACGGATAGGTCGCGACCGTCTCGACGGTGAGCGCCGCGTGCGTCGTCAGTCTCTCGTTTGGCTCTGCCATGCTGCGGTCCACTCCTTTGCCCGGCGCGTCGCACCCGCAGAGAGGGGGAGCCGGGATCAGAAACCCTCTCCATCCTGCCAAAAGGGCGCTTGCGGAAGGGGGGCGGAGGTGGGTCATCCCCCACCAAACACGAGAACGCAAACGCCCTATTCAATCACTGGCGAACGGATTGACAGAAATCCTCCGTCCCCGTATTGTATGCGGAACAAAATGACAGCCGATCATTTGTCCTGACGCATCAACCAGCGGGCACCCGCCGTTGCAGCCGTTATACCATCCGTGAGGGTTCACCACGATGGATGTTTTGGTAGTCCGTGGGCTGACGAAGGAATTTCGCGGCTTTCGCGCGGTCGACAACGTTGATCTCCGGGTCGAGGAAGGCACCGTGCACGCGCTTGTCGGCCCGAACGGTGCGGGGAAGACAACGTTTTTCAATATGCTCACCGGGTTTATCACGCCGACGGCGGGGCAAATTCTCTTCTCGGGAGAGGATGTCACCCGGCTCCCGCCCGAAGAGATGACCCGACGGAAGATGGCACGCTCGTTTCAGGTCACGAGCCTCTTCGAGCACCTGACCGCGCTCGAACACGTCACGCTCGCGCTGCAATCCGCGACGAACATGGGCTACCGCTTCTGGCAATCGGAGAAGCGCCTCAATCAATTCAATGACGATGCCCGAACCATCCTCAATCGCGTCGGGCTGGCGGATGTCGCGAGGCGGCAGGCTGGGAGCCTGCCCTACGGGCAGAAACGCGCGCTGGAGATGGCCCTCGTCCTCGCGCTCGAACCGCGCCTTCTCCTCCTTGACGAGCCGACCGCCGGGATGAGCATGGACGATGTGGGCCGGATGATCGCGCTCATTAAACAGGTGCGTGTCGGGAAGAGCGTCGTGCTCGTCGAGCACAACATGGGCGTTGTCTCGGAACTGGCGGACCGCGTGACCGTCCTCCAACGCGGCACCGTCCTCGCCGAGGGCACATACGCCGAGGTGCGCGACAACCCGAAGGTGATCGACGCCTACCTGGGGCAGACCCATGCGTGACGGCGCGCTCCTCTCCATCGAGGGTCTTTCCGCGTGGTACGGTGAGGCGCGCGCGCTGCGCGATGTCGGGATGGAGGTACGGCGGGGGGAGACGGTCACGCTGGTTGGCCGCAACGGCGCGGGCAAGAGCACGATGCTCCGCTGCCTGATGGGTCTCCACAAGCAGACGGATGGCCACCTCATCTTCAATGGCGTCGCGATAGACCGCCTCTCCGCCACGCAGCGCGCCCGCCGGGGGATCGGCTACGTGCCGGACGACCGGGGCATCTATGCCACGCTCTCCGTCGAGGAGAACCTGCTCCTGCCGCCGCCGACCGGCCCGGACCCGTGGACGCTCGACCGCATCTACGCGATGTTCCCGAACCTCAAGGAGCGCCGCCACTCCGGCTCCAAACTCTCCGGCGGGGAGCAGCAGATGCTGGCGATCGCGCGCGTGCTGCGGATGGGCGCGACCCTCCTGCTGCTCGACGAGCCGACCGAGGGATTGGCCCCCGTGCTCGTGCAGCAACTCGCGGCGCTCCTGAAAGAAGCGAAGGAGCATGGCATCACCATCCTCCTGATCGAGCAGAATCTGCGCTTCGCCACCGCCGTGGCAGACCGCCATTACCTGCTGGTGCAGGGGCAGATCGTCGATGTCCTGACGAATGAGGAGGTGCAGGCGCGCGAACACCAAATCCTCGAATACATGGGGGTGTAAGGGGGATGACAAGGACTAAGGGCTAAGGACTAAGGGACGATAGCAGACCCGCTCCCCTCCCCTCTGCATCGCTGGTACGATCGTAAAATGTCGAAGCCGTCGGGCGATGGCGAGGGGCCAGGGTGAGGAAGAACAACCGGCATGACCACAGACGTGTTTTCACTATACAGGGAAGGGAGTCAATCATGGACAGCGAGCATTCGACCGGGGCGCAGGGACTCGATACCACGGTCGCGCGGAGGAGTTTCTCACGGCGCGCGTTCCTCGGCGGGATCACGGCGAGCGCCGCCGCCGCCATCCTCGCGGCGTGCGGCGGCAGTAGCGCGACCGCCACCACGGCCCCGGCGGCGGCCGGGACACGAGCGCCTGTCGGCGCGACGACCGCCCCCACCGCCGCATCCGCCTCCGGCGCCGCCCCAACTGCGGGGGCGACGGCCGCTGCGGGGGCGACGAAACCGGCGGGATCGTCCGTCGCGTCCGTCGTCGCGAGCAAAGGGCCGGCGAAACTGACGGATGGCAAACTCGTCCTCGCCGTCCTCAATGACCAGTCCGGCGTCTACGTGGACATCTCCGGTAAGAACAGCACGAAGCTCGTCAAGCAGGCGGTGGACGACTTCATGGCGAAGTACGGCAAGGATGTTTTCGGCGGCACGGTCGAGGTGATCGACGCCGACCACCAGAACAAGCCGGACCTCGCTAACGCCAAGGCGCAGGAGTTCTACGACCGCAACCAGGCCGACATCATCCTCGACGTGCCGACCTCATCCGCCGGGCTTTCCGTCGCGGCGGTCGCGAAGGCGAAGAAGCGGCTCTACATTAACACCGGTTCGGCAACGACCGAGCTGACGACGACGCAGTGCAACAAGTACACATTCCACTACGCCTACGACACTTTCATGCTCGCGGGCGGCACCGGCTCCTGGGTGACGAAGAATGTCGGCAAGAAATGGTACCTCGTCTACCCGGACTACGCCTTCGGGCAGGATATGGTGAAGTCCTTCACCGATTCGATCACGAAGAGCGGCGGGTCGGTGGTCGCGGCCGATCCGTCGCCCTTCCCGAGTTCCGGCGACTTCTCCTCCTATCTGCTCAAAGCGCCATCGCAGAAGCCGGAGATCGTCGGCTCGATGCATGCGGGCGGCGATGTGGTGAACTTCGTTAAGCAGTACAACGAGTTCAAACTCCGCGACCAGAAGATCAACCTGGCGATCGGCCTGCTGTTCGACAGCGACATCAAGGCGCTCGGACCGGACGCCTTCGCGGGGGTGACGTACACGACCGCTTGGCTCTGGACACTGGACGACCAGTCCCGCGCGTGGGCGGACATGGCTAAGAAGATCATCGGCGTCCGGCCAACCTTCGACCATGCCGCGAACTACTCGGCGGCGTGGCAGTATATGGAGGCAGTACGCCGCGCCGGGACGGACGACCCCGACGCCGTCGTGAAGCAGTTGGAGGGCTACCAGTTCAACGACTTCTTCGCGCGCAACGCGACCATCCGCGCCGAGGACCACAACCTGATCCACGATGTCTACCTCGCGCAGGTGAAGCCCCTCAAGGAGAACGCCGAGGAGGGCGACTACTCCAAGATTCTGGCGACCATCCCCGGCAAAGAGGCCTACCGCCCGGACGGTCAGACCGGCTGCACGGGCCTTTCCTAACCCCCCACCCCCCTCCCTCCGAGGGAAGGGGGAACTACTGCGAAGAGCGAGACTTGGATGGCGATACGACGGGAGCATCATGGTCTAAATCTCCCCCTTCCCCAGCGGGGAAGGGGGTTGGGGGGTTAGGTCAGTATGGATGCGGGGCGACTGGCGGTGCTGCTCTTTAACGGGTTGGTGACGGGCAGTTTCTACGCGCTGATCTCGCTGGGATTGGCCGTCATCTTCGGGATGCTGCGCGTCGTCAACTTCGCGCACGGCGCGTTCTACATGCTCGGCGCGTTCGGCGCATACATCCTGCTCGATCAGTTCCAGATCGGCTTCTGGTGGGCGCTTATTCTCGCGCCGCTCGGCGTCGGGCTGCTCGGCATGGTGTTAGAGCGGACGCTCATCCGCCGCCTCTACACCCTCGACCCGCTCTACAACTTCCTGCTCACCTTCGCCGCCGCCACGGTGATTCAGGATGCGATGCGCCTGCGATACGGCGTGCAGGGGAAGCCATACCGCGTCACGTCCCCCCTGCTCGCGGGCGTCAAGCACATCGGTCCGACCTTCTACCCCACCTACCGGCTCTTCGTCATCCTCTTCTCGCTGATCGTCTGCGCAGTCGTCTGGTACGTCGTCGAGCGGACGCGGGTCGGCATGGTCGTCCGCGCCTCGACGGAGAAGCCCGCCCTGACGCGCGCCCTCGGCGTCAATGTGGACCGCTGGATCACGCCGGTCTTCGGCTTCGGCGTCGCGCTCGCCGCGCTCGGTGGGGTACTCGCCGCGCCGATGCAACAGGTGAAGCCAAGCATGGGGGAGGACCTCATCATCGTCATCTTCGCGGTCGTCGTCATCGGCGGGATGGGGTCGATCGCCGGATCGGTCGTCGCGGGGCTGGTGATCGGCGTCGCGAGCGCGCTCGGTGAGGCGTACTACTCGCAAATCTCGACGACGCTCGTCTTCATCGTCATGGCGGTGATCCTGCTCGTGCGGCCTGCCGGGCTGTTCGGCAGTCCGGAGGGGGCATGACCAGATGACGACGAAACTCTCTCCGCTGCGCCTCGCCGCATATGGTGTCGTCCTCGTGCTCGCGCTGCTCCTGCCGCACCTCATCTACCCGGTGCTCGCACTCGACATCGTGCTTTGGGGGTTGTTCGCGATCTCGGTGGACTTGCTGCTCGGGTTCGGCGGGCTGCTCTCGTTCGGGCACGCCGCCTTCTGGGGGAGTGGCGCGTACGTGGCGGGCATCGTCGCCAAGCGGATGGGCGTCTCGTTCCCCGTCGCCATCCTGATCGGCACCATCGTCGCGATTATTTTGGCGGTCCCCATCGGCTACCTCTCGATCCGCCGACGGGGGATCTACTTCGCGATGGTCACGCTCGCCTTTGCGCAGATGATCTACTACATTATCAACCAGTGGCGGGGCGTCACCGGGGGTGAGAATGGCCTGCAGAGCATCCCGCGCACCTTCCCCGGCGTCGATCTTTCGAGCGCGACGGCTTTCTACTACGCCGCGCTCCCGTTCGCGGTCGTCGGCTATCTGCTCGCCTTCCGCGTCGTGCACTCGCCGTTCGGGCATGTCCTCGTCGCGATCCGGGACAACGAAGCGCGCGCGCAGGCGCTCGGCTATCCCACCCGCTGGTACAAATTGATCGGCTTCGTCATCTCGGCGGGGCTGGCGGGGCTGGCGGGGTCGCTCTTCGCCGTCAGCCGTGGCCTCGCGGACCTCGAATATGCCCGCTGGACGACCTCCGGCCTCGTCGTCATCATGACAATCCTCGGCGGCGTCGGCACACTCTGGGGTGGCGTCGTCGGCGCGGTGATCGTGCTCCTGCTGCGCGACTGGCTCTCCAAGCGGCCCGAACTGCTCGGCGTCGTCACGGGGCTTGTCTTCGCGGTGATCGTCCTCGGCTTCCGTCGTGGCATCCTCGGCACCGCCCTTCACTGGTGGCACGAGCGCGCCGACCGCGTGACGAATCGGTCACGGGCGCCCAACGCCACATCGATGGAGATGCCGATAGCGACAATCATTGAGTCAGAGCAACGAGGGACTGGCAGTTCGTAATATTCCTTTGTGAATCTATGCTATCCTAGGCGAGCGACACAGGGAGAGGAATTATTCGCCGCCCACCACTGGCGGGGGGTGATGCGTGGATACCAGGAGGAAGAACCAATGCGCGAGCAATCAACCGTAACACGGCGATCATTCCTGCGCTGGATGAGTGCGGGCGGGGCGGCGGTGGCGGCGGGGAGCATCCTCGCAGCGTGCGGCGGGTCGAAGGAGGGGCCAAACCCCGCCACGAGCGCGCCGACAACGGCAGCGCCGACGACCGCCGCGACCAAAGCGGCTGGGAGCGCACCGAGCGGCACGACCGCCGCGTCCCCCGCGACGACTGCGGGCGGCACGGCAGCAGCCACACCGGCGGCAAGCCCGAGTGCGTCCGCCGCTGGCCTCCCAACGGCAATCACGGCACGCATCCCCGCGCCGGCGGGCAAGAAGGAGATCATCTTCGTCCAGGGCGCGGACATCGTCACGCTCGACCCGCACCTTTCGACCAACGGGAACGATACGAACGCGACCTTCAACATCTTCGACAATCTGATCTTCCGGGATGTCACCAATCAGCTACAGCCGATGCTGGCAACCGAATGGAAGACGACGGGCGACAAGCAGTGGACGTTCAAACTGCGCAAGGATGTCAAATTCCACAATGGCGACCCGCTGACGGCGGCGGACGTCAAATTCACCATCGAGCGGACATACGACCCGAACGCGAAGACGCTCGTCTCCACAATCTTCACGACCGTCGACAAGATCGAGACGCCGGACGATTACACCGTCGTTTTCAACACGAAGCAGCCAGATCCGCTGCTGCCCGCGCGGCTCGCCTTTTATGGCGGGCAGATCATGCCCGCCAAGTATTTCCAACAGGTGACGACCGGGTTCGCTGCCAAGCCGATCGGCTCCGGCCCCTACAAGTTCGTCGAGCAGGTGAAGGACGACCGCGTCGTGCTCGAAGCGAATACGGCGTACTGGGGCGGCGCACCGGCTATCGGCAAAATCACGATTAAGCCCCGCCCGGAGACGGCCGCGCGCGTCGCCTCGCTCGTCTCCGGCGAGTCGGACCTCGCGTCCAATATCCCACCGGATCAGACCGACCAGGTGAACAAGAGTGGCAAGACACGGACGGAACCGGCGCTCTTCGCCGGGCTTTGGGCGCTCGGCGTGAACTCCAAGGTCGCGCCGCTCTCCAACAAACTCGTCAAACAGGCGCTCGCCTTCGCGGTGGACCGGCAGTCCATTATCAAGGAAATTTTCCGCGGCCAGGGGCTCGTGCCGAATGGCGGCATCTCGAAGGGCGACTTCGCCTATGATGACACCCTCCCGCCGCTCGCCTACGACCCGACCAAAGCGAAGGCGCTCCTCAAGCAGGCGAACTACAACAACGAGGAAATCATCATTGAGACGACGCAGGGGTACATCGCCAATGACCGCCAGATGGCGGAGGCGATCATCCAGATGTGGAAGGATGTCGGCGTCAACGCGAAGGCGGAGTTGATCGAGATTTCCGTCCGCGCCCAGAAGAACACCAACAAGAGTTTCAAGGGGATGTGGTGGACCGACCCGACGAGCACGGTGCTCGACCCGGACGGCATGATGTGGCGGCTCCTCGGCCCCGGCGGCCCGCAGGATTACTGGCGCGACGAGGAGTGGGACAAACTGGGCGCGGAGGGGCGCACATCGCTCGATGCCAGCCTTCGCCTGAAGGACTATAAGCGGATGAACGAAATCTTCCGGGAGAACTTCCCGTGGATCCCGATCCTCCAGCCCGTGATCTCCTACGGGGCGGCGAACTACCTCAATTTCCGGTACTACGGGAATAGTTACCTCAACCTCCGCAAGGAGAACTTCAACTTCGTGACGGGTTAGCGAACGATGGGGCAATTTCTTCTCCGGCGCCTCATTCGAACGATCATCGTCCTCTGGGGTGTCAGCACGATCGTCTTCTTCGTCACCCGCCTGTCGGGCGACCCGATCACGCTCATCCTCCCGCCGGACGCCCCGCCGGCGGAGATCCAGCGCGTGCGCGACCGCTACGGCCTCAACGATCCGCTGCCCGTGCAGTACGCTGTCTTCCTTGGCCGGGCGGCGCACGGCGACCTCGGCGACTCGATCCGGCAGCACGAACCGGCGTTCGGCCTCGCCCTCAGGCGGCTCCCCGCGACGATCACGCTCGCCATCTCGTCGTTCCTCTTCGCGATCATCGTCGGGCTGCCGCTCGGTATCATGGCGGGCGTGCGGCCCCGCAGTTTCGTGGACAACCTGACGATGACCATCGCGGTGATCGGTCAGGCGCTGCCGACGTTCTACCTCGGCATCCTGCTTATCCTCTTCTTCTCCGTGCGGTTCCACCTCTTCCCGGTCGGCGGGCGGGGCGGGATTTCGCACCTCATCATGCCGACGGTCACGCTCGGCACCTTTGCGATGGCCTCGATCGCGCGGCTGACGCGCTCCGCGATGCTGGAGACGATGGGGCAGGAGTTCATCCGCACGGCACGGGCGAAGGGGCTTGCCCCCCGCGTCGTCACCCTCGCGCATGGCTTCCGCAACGCGCTCGTCCCCGTCATCACGATCATGGGGTTGCAGTTCGGCGCGCTCTTAGGTGGCGCGGTCGTCACGGAGACGATCTTCTCCTGGCCGGGGATGGGGCGGCTCGCCATTGACGCGATCCGTAACCGCGATTACCCCGTCGTGCAGGCGACCGTTTTCCTCGCCGCCGTCGCCTTCGTGCTCGTCAACCTCGCGACGGACCTGCTCTACGGGCGGCTCGATCCGCGCATCCGGAATGCATGAGGGAGCGGGCGATGGCGACGCGCGGTGAGACGATCCAACCAACCGGCGGCGCGGCCGCCCTCGCCGCCTTCGCGGATGACGCGGCCCCGCGTACCGGCAAGCGGCGGCGGGCGCGCGTCCCCCTACCCGTCTGGTTCTTCATGGGCTTCCTGCTGCTCGTCGTGCTCATCGCCATCTTCGCGCCCGTGCTCGCGCCGTACAATCCGACGAAGGGCACGCTCTCCGGCCGCCTGCACGCACCCGCGTTCCTCTCCGACGACAAGACGTACCCGCTCGGGTCGGACCAGATCGGGCGCGATGTCCTCTCGCGGATGCTCTACGGCGCGCGCATCTCGCTAACCGTCGGCTTCCTGGCCGTCCTGATCGGCGGATGCTTCGGCTCGCTGCTGGGGTTGATCGCGGGATATGTGGGCGGCTGGCTCGATGAGACGATCATGACGCTCGGCGACATGCAGCTCGCCTTCCCCTTCATCCTCCTCGCCATCGCCGTGATCGCCGTGCTCGGCCCGTCGCTGCGGAACCTGATTATCGTCGTCGGCATCAGCGGCTGGGTGACGTATGCCCGGATCGCGCGGGCGCAGGTGCTCGCGGTCAAGGAGCGCGAGTTCGTCACGGCGGAGCGTGCGCTTGGCGCGACGGCGGGCCGCATCCTCTTCCGGCATATCCTGCCGAACATCGCCGCCTCGCTGATCGTCGTCGGCTCGCTCGATCTCGCGCGGACGATCATCCTCGAGAGCACGCTCTCCTTCCTCGGCCTCGGCGTGCAACCCCCGACCGCCTCATGGGGCGGGATGCTCGGCGAGGGGCGCGAGTACTTGAACACCGCGTGGTGGATCAGCACCTTCCCCGGCATCCTCCTCACACTCACGACGATCTCCGTCAGCCGCATCGGCGACTGGCTGCGCGATGTCCTCGACCCGACGATGCGAAACGTCTGAGGACGACGATTTAACACAGAGGACACAGAGATGAAACCATAGTGATTCCGCTCTGTGTCCTCTGTGTCCTCTGTACTCGGACGGGAGATGTGTAGTGAGTGGCGAGATTCAGCCCGTGCCGAATGGGAAGCCGACGTTTCTGGATATGCCGCGTTGCACGGACCTTGCCGCGCTCGATGCGGACATCGCGGTCGTCGGTATCCCGTTCAGCACGCCGTATGACATGGCGGCATCGCGCGGCGATTGCAGCACCGCGCCGGACGCCATCCGCGCGCAATCGCTTCGCCCCGCGCGCTTCCTGACGCACTATGACTATGATGTTGGCGGCGATATCTTCGCGGGGCGCGCCGTCCGGATTGTGGATTGCGGCGATGTCGCGATGATGCCGGGCGCGTTCGAGGCGAACGATCGGGCGGCCACCGCCGTCATCCGCGCCATCCTCGATCGCGGCGCGGTGCCGGTCGCCCTCGGCGGCGACCATGCGATCCCCATCCCCATCCACCGGGCGTACGAGGGTCGGGAGCCGTTCTGCCTCGTGCAGATCGACGCGCATCTCGACTGGCGGGACGAGCGCAACGGGGTGCGAGACGGCCTGAGCAGCCCGATGCGCCGGGCATCGGAATTGCCCTGGGTGCGCGGCATGGCGCAGATCGGGCTGCGCTCCGTCGGCAGCGGCCGGCAGGCCGAGTACGATGACGCCCGCACGTACGGGAGCGTCCTGATCGGCGCGGAGGAGTTGCATCGGATCGGCGTCGCAGCGGCGCTCGCCCAGGTCCCGGCGGCGGATCGGTACTACGTCACGTTTGATGCGGACGGCCTTGACCCCGCAATCGCGCCCGGCACGCGGGCGCTCGCCTTCGGTGGCGTGACGTACTTCGAGGCGACGAACCTGCTGCGCGGCATCGCGACGAAGGGCAACGTGGTTGGTTTCGATTTCGTCGAGGTCGCCCCCGCACTCGATGTCGGCAACATCACGAGTTTCCTCGCGGCGCGGCTCATCCTCAACATGATCGGCGCGCTCGCCCATACGGGGCAAATCGGCAAGCCCGCCTGATCACATCCTTCATCGATTGCGGACGCTATCGTGCCCCAGCGCGCTGTGTTATCGTGCCTGCCTGAGCACGGATAGACGCCAAAGAGCGAGAGGGGAAAAGCGTGGCGATGCGGATGGACGAGCACGGCGGCTTTTTGGGCAGTATGCAAGCGGCGATCCCCGATCATACGGGTACGGTGACACTGACGGGCCTCGATGGGGCGGTGGAGGTCGTGCGCGACTCACTCGGCATCCCGCACATCCGCGCGGGGTCGGTGCATGACGCATTCTCCGCGCAGGGGTACGTCCACGCGCAGGACCGGCTCTGGCAGATGGAGTACGACCGCCGCCGCGCCACCGGGCGGTGGGCGGCACTCACCGGGCCGGGCGGGCTGGAGCACGACATCCTGATGCGCCGCCTCCGGCTCGGCCCAAGTGCGCAGGCTGACTACGCCGCCTTTTCCCCCGCCACTCGTGCGATGTTCGACGCATACGCGGCGGGCGTGAACGCCTTCATCGAGACGACGACCGTCCTGCCCGTCGAATATCATCTGACGGAGACAACGCCGGAGCCATGGCAGCCATGGCACTCCATCGCGGTCTACAAGGTGCGGCACGTCCTAATGGGCGTCTGGGGCCAGAAACTCTGGCGGACGCGGCAACTGAGCGTCGGCGGGCCGGAGATGATCGCGAAACTGCGCGCGGGCGCGGCGGTGCCCGGCTCCCTCATCATCCCGCCGGGCACGGACTACACGAGCGTTCCGGATGGCACGGCGGATCTCGCAGTCGCGGTCGAGGCAATGGCGGGCGCGTGGGATTGGGGTTCAGGGAGCAACAGTTGGGCGGTCCACGGCACGCGCACGGCGTCCGGCATGCCCCTCCTCTGCGGCGACTCGCACCGCGCGCTCGACACGCCGAGCGTCTACTATCAGAATCACCTCGTTTGCCCGGAATTCGACGTGATCGGCTACTCCTTCGGCGGCGTGCCCGCGTTCGCGCACTTCGGGCACAACGCGCGCGTCGCGTGGTGCATCACGCACGCCTCCGCCGACTATCAGGACCTCTACATCGAGAAGTTCGCGCCCAACGATCCGACCCGCTACGCATTCAGGGGCGAGTGGCTCGTGGCGGAGCGGCACCACGAGACCATCGCTGTGCGCGGCGCGGAATCGGTCGCGATCGACGTGACCGTGACGCATCACGGCCCTGTGACGATTGGCGACCCGGCGAGCGGCGTCGCCGTCGCGATGCGATACAGCGCGACTGCGGGGCCGAACATGGGCTTCGAGACCTTCCTGCCGATGCTCTCCACGACGAGCGTGGAGGACCTCGACGCGAAGATGCGCGACTGGGTTGACCCCGCGAACAACTTCTTGATGGCCGACACGAACGGCACGATCGGCTACCTGACGCGCGGCGAGATCCCCCTCCGCTCGCAAGCGAACTTCTGGCTCCCGGTGCCGGGGTGGACGGGCGAGCACGAGTGGCAGGGCCGCATCCCGCACGCGGACCTGCCGCGCATGATGAATCCGGAGACCGGCTTCTTCGTCACCGCGAACAACCGCATCGTCGGCGACGACTACCCGTACCTCATCTGCCTCGACTTCGCGCCGCCCCACCGCGCCGACCGGATCACCGACCGCCTGCGCAACATGACGGGCGCGACAATTACGGAGATGGAAGCCATCCACGCGGAGAAGCGGTCCATCCCAAGCCGGACGATGGTCGCGATGCTCGACCGCGTCGTGCCGCAGGATGAGCGCGCGGCGGAAGCGAAGGCGCTGATGCAGGCGTGGGACGGCACGATGGGGCCGGAGAGCGTCCCGGCGGCGATCTGCGCGGTCTGGCGCGAGTGCGCCATCGGCATCTTGATGGAGGGGCCGTACCTTGCGCCGCTCGTGCGCAGCCCGCGCCGGGAGGACGTGCTCGAACTGCTCCCGTTCGCCGCCCGCCTCCGCGCGACGACGCTTGCCCTGATGCACGCGGGCGACACGGCGCTCCTGCCGGAGGGCGCGACGTGGGAGTCCGTCCTGTCGGATGCGCTCATCCGCGCCGTCGCGTGGTTAACGGAGCGGTGCGGGCCGGAGATGGCGATGTGGCAGTGGGGCCGCATCCACCGCACCGCGCCGCAGCACACGCTCGCCGCGACCTTCCCCGAGCTGAAAGAATTGCTGAATCCGCCCACCGTTGGTGTCGGTGGGGACAGCGACACGCCGCAGGTCGGCGGCTACGGTGGCTTGGGCACGGGTGACTTCACCATCACGGGGCTTTCCGTGAACCGCTACTGCTTCGACCTGGCGGACTGGGACAAGAGCGGCTGGGTCGTCCCGCTCGGCGCGAGCGGCCACCCCGGCAGCCCGCACTACGCCGATCAGCGCATCGCGTGGAGCGAGCAACGCCTCCTGCCGATGCGCTACTCATGGGCCGCCGTCACCGCCGATGCCGCCGAGACGCAACGGCTGGAACCAGCGGGGAGTAGCGAGTAACAAGAGGTTCGGCTTCGGCATCGCGTTACTCGTTACTACCCATTGCCTACTCTGGCGACCACTGCACATCCGGGTCGAGGGGGTAGACCGGGCGGCGGAGGCGCTCGTACGGGAAACCCGCGAGGTTCGGGCTGCTAATGCCGGGCGCTTCGACTTCAATCACTTTCGTCGCGATTGGCTCGAAGGCGGCGCGGAAGTGCGCGGCGCTCTTCAGGACGAGGATGCGCCGCTCCGTCGGCTCGATGCCGAAGGCGCGGAAGAAGTTCAGGTCGTGCGGGTGGCCGCGTAATTCGGTCAGTTGCAATTCGATGCCCCCCGGCCCGTCGATCTCCAGCACCACCGTCGTGCCCCGGCTCGCGATAGTGCCGCCACCCATCGGCCCGGCAATCGGGAAGTGCCCCTCGTGGATCAGGCGCACCATCCCCGTCACCGCCACCGGGTCACCGTGCAGGCCATCGTGCTTGCCGCCGACGCTGAGCGTCACGGTGCTGCCAACCCCGGCGGCGATGCACACGGCGACCGCCTCCCGATCCATGATCTGCGCGACCGATGCGGAGCGCGCCCGCGCCGCGAGCAGGCCGCGCACCACCGCCGTCCCGTCGCCCGCTGTGCCACTCGCGCCCGAATCGGAAATGTCCGCGAGCACGTAGACGCTCCCCGGCGCGCCCGCCATCGCCTCGGCAATCGCGGTGTCCACCGGCGTCGGGTGGATCGTGAAGTCCGCGCGCCGCTCCCAGCAGATGCGCGCCAGTTCGTTCGCGTACCGCTTGGCGAGCGCGGGGTCGTTGTCGGTGACGACAATCGTCGCGACGCCGGTGAACGGGGTGTCGGAGAAGGGGAAGCCGCCGAGCACCGTTGCCGCGACGACGCCCGGTTCCCGCTCGATCTCCCGCGCGCGGTCAATCGCGATCTTCAGCGGCGATTGCCACGTCGTCACCATCGACTGGTTCGGCGCGATCAGCGGCAGGCGGACGTGCGCCATCGTCGGCGCGATCTCGCCCTTGATCGTCGCGACGAGAATCTGCAATGCCCGCGCGCCCGTCTCCGGCGTGTCGATATGCGGGTACTCCTTGTAGCCCACAAACGCCGTCGCCTCCGCCATCATCATGTCCGAGAGGTTTGTGTGCAGGTCGAGCGGCGCGACGATGGGCACGTCCGGCCCGACGAGCTCGCGCACCGCCGTGATCAGCGGCCCCTCGCCGTCGTCGTTGTGCTCCAACGCCATCGCGCCGTGGATGCCGAGCAGCACGCCGTCCACCGGCAGCGCGGCGTGAATGCCCGCGAGAATTTCGTCCCGCATCGTCTCGAACGCCTCGCGCGAGACGCGCCCGCCCGGCACCGCGTGGCCGTACATCGTCGGGATCAGTTCGACGCCCAGCCGCTTCGCCTCCGCGACGATGCCGCCGTAGATCGTCCCCGTCCCCTCCATCGCGAGGATGTCGGCGCGCCGTACGATGCCGCTCGACCCCTTCTGGAAATCGGTCAGCGTCGTCGGCTCCCACTGGAAGGTGTTTGTCTCCTGTGCGATGCCCCCGGTGACAATGCGAATTGCCATAGAACCCTCCCCTTCCCACGGAATGGCCGGTCGTTGCAACTATCCTCTCATCATCCCGGTCAGACATCCAGCCCGATGCGCCTTGTGCGACGGGCGGCGGCGATGTATTGTGTACACAGGCAGTGCGTGCACAATCCCGGAGGTTTCAGATGAGCGTCAAACACGTTGGCGTCCGCGAACTGCGCGGCGATCTCGCCGAAAAGTTGAAGGGCAGCGAGCCAATCATCATCGAGCGGCACGGGCAGGTGCTCGGCATCTATGTACCTGTGCAGCAAGTGGATCGGGCAAAGGTTGCGGAAGTGCTTGACCAGTTCCATGCAGCCATTGAGCGCCTGTTGCGCGAGAGTAGCATCACCCGTGAGGAACTCGCGGCGGCATTTATGGTTGAGCGGGACGAAGATGAACCTAACGATTGACGCGAACATCCTCGTGAGCGAGGTGGACGGTGAGACGGGAATGGCTCAATCGCTCCTTCTCCACCCGACGTTCGAAGCGGTCTACATCGCCGAATACACATGGAATGAGGCGATGTATGTGCTTGATCGTAAATTCGCGGGGTGGGTGCGTGGCGGTCGCCTTACCCAGGATATTGCAGATGCTATCCTTCGTGGGACCATAGCGGTCTTTGTTTCTCTCTATACGGTGATCCCAGAAACGATTTATACTGGTTTTGGGTGATACGTCGGGGTATCATGGCGGCGGAGGTGATGTCCGATGAACGCCCTGTCCCTGCCTGATGCGTGGTCCGCTGCTGATCTCTATGCCCGCTATACCGACGCCCCGACC
>JAABUS010004001.1_pt1 | contig 22397 bp, 23 predicted proteins | sample 5560161 | NCBI WGS metagenome assembly JAABUS01 (sample SAMN10711885, study PRJNA513376) | rock metagenome | isolation source: Antarctica rocks | place: Antarctica: Victoria Land, Trio Nunatak nord | collected 2016-01-04
CAACTTTGAAAAAGATCGAAAGGAAGATATCAAAAGCGTGGAGAACGGTAAAAAGCAATAGCATTCAATGCCAAATGGCACCGGTTTGCAGTAAATAATTAACTCTACTGGGTGGGGGTGCTTTTGATAAAACTTTGCTTTTGGATTTGATCCACGAGGGTGAACTGGAAAACCCCGGCCATTTAACCCTGGTTTGGGCACCAATGACATGCAATCTTTCACTACTGCCATCACTGATTTTTATATCGGTAGGTTCCATATCCCAGAAATGGAAATAGCTGTTTTAGATTTATCTGCTATCAATACCGCTTACCAACAATTAGAAATCGCACCGGTTTTGGGCGTTTTGGGCGGAGATGTTTTGGTGGAATTTAGGGCGGTGATTGATTATGAAAAGTGTAAATTGGTTTTGAAAAATGTGGAATGATAAAGGTTTATCTTCGAGTAAACAGTATCAATTTTAGGTGATAAAGAAGTATTGGTTGGATTAAAAATCCTTGGCTCAAAGGACGGGATTGCAAATCCCGACCAGTAGGAAATAGTATGAGATTTAAGGTAATAAAAGAAGTATTGAACGGATTGAAAATCCTTAACTCAAAGGACGGGATTACAAATCCCGACCAATTAGATGCGGAATGGATGAAGCTTGGCAAATATGTTTCTGAACTTTTCTACATCAGAAAATGTGAAAGGGAAACATCGTTGCTAAAAAATTCAGCCTCGGAGCGCCTCGATCTATTTTTAGCCAGCTTCCCTGGTATTGAACAAAAGGTTTCACAATATCATATCGCATCTTATCTCGGTATCAAACCTGAAACATTAAGTAGGATCAAAGTCCTTGGCAATACCAGAAAGTCATGATCCATTTAAATAGGATTGCCCAATAGTGGTAATCTACATGTCCGCCATCCTTAGCTATTAGAAAATGGGGATTATTTCATAATCGTATCATTAAATTTAATGTAATAGTTAAAATGCAACAAATTTGGATTGTTTATATAAAGTATAACACTATCTTTGTACTGTAATAATTATTAGTACAGTATGAATAATATTCAATTCGCCACAGCCGTTCATATTTTAACCATGCTGGCAAGGACCGGGGAGAATTTAGCCTCCCCTTACATTGCCGGTAGTATTAATGTTAACGCTGCTACGGTAAGGAAATCATTAAGCACACTGGCAACCCATGGGCTCGTAACAACCAGGGAAGGCAAAGGCGGAGGAGCATCACTTTCTAAGCCGGCTGATCAGATCATGCTTTCAGATATTTACCGCGCGGTTAATGATTCAGCTTTGCTTGGAAGGTTCAATACCCCCAATCCGGAATGCAATACCGGCAAACAGATCAACGGGCATTTACAGACCTTATACAAAAGGGCCGATGACGCTCTGATAGATAAGTTAAGCACGATCACGCTGGCTGATTTTTGTAAAAATTTTAAATAACAATTTTTTTTACCAAAACTGTAATAAAAGCATATACAGTATAATTTTAACTTAATTCATTAATATGAAAGTAGTATTAGTAGGAGCATCCGGTTTCGTAGGAAAAGCAGTATTGAAAGAGTTGCTGAAGACAGGACATGAAGTAATAGCATTTGTCCGTGACTCAAGAAATCTGGAACTTCAAAATGCATTGACCACTACAGAAGGTGACGTAAACAATGCAGCGGAATTTGCAAATGCGATTAAGGGAAATGATGCCGTCATCAGTGCATTTAACGCTGGTTGGACTAATCCCAACCTTTATGAAGATTTCTTGAAAGGCTCTAACGCAATACAAGCAGGAGTAAAAAAGTCAGGCGTTAAACGCTTGTTGGTTGTAGGTGGTGCAGGCAGTTTATTCATTAATGGCAAACAACTGGTTGACTCACCTGAATTCCCTGCCCAATATAAAGCCGGAGCGACAGCTGCAAGAGATTACCTCAATGAACTAAAAAAAGAGACAGAATTGGACTGGGTTTTCATTAGCCCTGCTATGGAAATGCATCCGGGCACGTCGGGCATACGCCGGGGAAAGTATCGTACGGGCAGTGATAATCCTGTGTTTGATCAATCTGGAAGAAGTATCATCTCGGTCGAGGATCTTGCAGTAGTTGTAGTGGATGAACTGGAACAACCGAAGCATCACCGGGAACGTTTTACAGCGGCTTATTAAGTTGATGATCTGTCAGATTAATCGCATGAGTAAAAGGCGTTACTATATACTGGTGATGGTGTTAGGGGCTTTAACAGCCCTTGCACCTTTTTCCATTGATACTTACCTGCCGGGGTTTCCTGCCATCGCCAAAAGCTTTGGTATCAATACCGGCAGGGTAACACAGAGTCTTTCCAGTTTCTTTTTGGGAATCGCGCTGGGACAACTGCTTTATGGCCCTTTACTGGACAGGTTCGGCCGCAAGAAACCGCTCTATGCCGGATTGATGCTATACCTGACCGCTTCGGCCGGCTGTTATTTTGCACCAGTTATCGAAGCGCTCATTGTATTCCGTTTCATCCAGGCCATCGGAAGCTGTGCAGCCGGTGTTGTTGCCATGGCCATGGTTCGTGACCTTTTCCCGGTTGAGGAAAACGCCAAGATCTTTTCTTTATTAATGCTGGTTTTAGGCGCTTCGCCTATGATCGCTCCAACGATCGGAAGTTTCATTACAGCAGCTTTTGGCTGGCGGGCTATTTTTATTGCGTTGTCTCTTTTATCGCTGATCACTTTGATAGCCGTATATGCGATCCTCCCGGAATCAGGGCAACCGGATAAATCACATCCTCTCGGAATCGAAGCTATATCAAGAAGTTATTGGCAGGTGCTCAAAGTGCCGCAATTTACGACCTATGCCATCGGTGGTGGCATTGCATTGTCAGGCTTGTTCGCTTACATAGCCGATTCCCCTACCATATTTATGGAAGGCTATGGCATTTCTAACCTCACTTATGGGTTGATCTTTGCGATAGTTACCCTTGGCTTCGTAGGCTTCAGCCAGTTTAACAGGTTATTCGCTAAATATTTCAAAGCTGGGCAAATCGTATTTGGGGCGGTGGCATGTATGGTTGTGGTTAGTCTACTACTGCTTTTTGGCTTAAGCCAAGGTTGGTTTGGAATTATCGGCACGGCAACACTTATATTTTTTGTTCTCGGCTGTATCGGCATCGTCAACCCCAATGCCGCCGCGCTTTCTATGGCTCCATTTGAACACAATGCCGGATCAGCCGCGTCCCTTTACGGGTTCATACAGTGGGGAATTGCTGGATTGGTGTCCGTTTTGATCAGTTCCTTCAAAAGCAGGACTGCTATTCCACTGGCAGGCATAATGGCTGTTGCGGCTATCATGGCGCTGATCATTTTGTACATTGGCGACAGAGCCATTAATAAACAAAGTAAACTTAACAATTAAATAAAACAGAAATCATGAATTATAACACCGTAAGAATGCGCCGTTTGGGTTGGGCCGGCGTTGAGATCGAATGCGACAACGAAACCCTCTTAATTGATTACATTCAGGACAAATCGCCGATCTTACCGGTACTGCGCAGTCCTGATGAACCGTTCCCTGCCTCTTCACGACCTGGCGGTGCATCAGCAGCGCTCCTTACGCATCTCCACGCCGACCATGCTGACGCAGACGCAATAGCAGCGGCATTACGCGATGGGGCACCGGTGTTCCGGCCGACAGCTGCAACCGGGACTAAAGATGATGCTGAACTGACCGCTTTCGGGGAGAGAAAATTCGACAGGCACAACCTCGCGACGGAAATTGTTGGGGTTTGGGAGGTAAGGACCTTCGGCCCATTCCGAATATCCACCGCACCGGCTGTCGATGGTTTTGGGGATCTGCAGTATAGCTGGATAGTGGAATGCGGTGAGAAGCGGGTCATTCATGCCGGCGATACCTTATTCCACGGCTATTGGTGGCGGATCGCTAACCGGTTTGGACCGTTCGACGTTGCGTTCCTGCCAATCAATGCCCCGGTATGTATCTGGCCGCATCTTCAGCCTCCGAGCTTGATTGAAGCTGTGATGTCCCCGGAGGAAGCGGCCAACGCAGCGAGTATTTTAAAAGCACGGTCGGTGGTACCGATTCATTATGGCTCACTAAACAAAGTGCCGATCTATGTGGAAACATCACACCCTGTTGAGCGTCTTCTCAAACAGTCAGATAGTTTAAAAATTCCGGTGATGGTTCAGGAGCCGGGCGAATGGTTTGAGCTTAAATGAAATGTCCCTGCTGGTCGGGTTTTGTAACCCCGTCCTTTGAGCTATGGATTTCCAATCCAATAAGATAAATTTATAAAATAATCTCAAAATACAAGATTAGTAATAACGGCATTAGCAAGAAGAAATGATTTTAAAAAAAGCGTAGAATAACCACTGATACTTCTTTTACCACATAAATTTCAACAAAAACAAAAAACCCTGTCCGAAAACGAACAGGGTTTAATACTTCTTTTATCGATATAAATTACACATCGATCTTCAAACATTTTTTATTTCAACTATTGCGTTTTCCGCAATAAGATAATTTACACATCAATTTTTGCATACTTCGCATTCTTCTCGATAAACTCGCGGCGTGGTGCCACTTCATCGCCCATCAGCATAGAGAAAGTATGATCGCAGCCGGCGGCATTGTCAATCGTAACCTGGCGCAGCGTGCGTGTGCTTGGGTTCATTGTAGTGTCCCATAATTGTTCGGCATTCATCTCGCCCAAACCTTTGTAGCGCTGCACGTGCACACTGTCTTCTCTGCCGCCACCTTTTAAACGCTGAATGGCCGCATCACGTTGCTCTTCATCCCAGCAATATTGAAATTCTTTACCTTTTTTAACCTGGTACAACGGCGGCGCGGCGATATACACATAACCGAATTCTACCAGTTCCTTCATATATCGGAAAAAGAAAGTTAGGATCAATGTGGTAATGTGCGATCCGTCCACGTCTGCATCCGTCATGATCACAATTTTGTGGTAACGCAACTTCACAATGTTCAACGCTTTATCATCCTCCGGCGTGCCGATGCTGACACCGAGTGCGGTAAACATGTTCTTGATCTCCTCATTCTCATAGATCTTGTATTCCATCGCTTTTTCCACATTCAGGATTTTACCCCGTAAAGGAAGTATCGCCTGGAAATGACGGTTGCGGCCTTGCTTGGCCGTACCACCGGCCGAATCGCCCTCCACCAAAAACAACTCGCATTTTCCGGGATCGCTGTCGGCACAATCAGCCAGTTTGCCGGGCAGACCAGTGCCGCTCATTACGTTTTTACGCTGAACCATTTCGCGCGCTTTCCGGGCAGCGGAACGTGCGGTTGCAGCCAAAATCACTTTATTTACGATCAAACGTGCTTCTTTCGGGTTTTCTTCCAGGTAATTTCCCAAGATTTCTCCAACCGACATATCTACCGCGCCCATCACCTCATTGTTGCCCAATTTGGTTTTGGTTTGGCCTTCAAACTGTGGTTCCTGAACTTTTACGGAGATCACAGCCGTCAAGCCTTCCCGAAAATCATCGCCGGTAATTTCAATTTTTACGTTTTTTAACAAGCCGGATTTATCAGCATAAGCCTTTAAAGTACGTGTTAAACCGCGGCGGAAACCAGCCACGTGCGTACCACCTTCAATCGTATTGATATTGTTGACATAGGAATGGACGTTTTCGCTATACGTTTCATTGTATTGTAAAGCCAGCTCAACCGGTATGCCTTGCTTGTTGCCATCTACATAAATCGGTTCCGGGATGATGGAAGTACGCGTACCGTCTAAGTATTTTACAAACTCTTTTAAACCTCCTTCAGAATAAAACTCTTCATAAGGATGCAAACCTGCTTCGTCTGTTTCACGCTCATCCGTGATCGTAAGCCGGATACCTTTATTCAGGTAAGCCAGTTCCCGGAGGCGCGTAGCAATTGTTTCGTATTTATAATCTGTGGTTAGGGTAAAGATTTCCGGGTCCGGGGTGAAAATAACCGTTGTACCGCGTTTTTCCGTCTCACCAATTTCTTTTACCGGATACATCGGCCTTCCCTGCTCATATTCCTGGGTGAAAATTTTTCCTTCCCGATAAACCAATGCTTTTAGGTGTGTAGAAAGGGCATTTACGCAACTCACGCCTACACCGTGCAAACCACCGGAAACTTTGTAAGTATCTTTATCAAACTTGCCGCCGGCGTGCAAAACCGTCATCACCACTTCCAGCGCAGACCGTTGTTCTTTTTGATGAAAACCTGTCGGGATGCCACGCCCATTATCCGTCACGGAAATTGAATTACCTTCCAAAATCGTCACCTTGATCGTATCGCAATAGCCGGCAAGTGCCTCATCTATAGAGTTATCTACCACTTCATAAACCAAGTGGTGCAAACCCTTTACGCCGGTATCGCCGATATACATAGACGGCCGTTTCCTTACTGCTTCCAAACCTTCCAGTACCTGGATATTATCCGCAGAATAATTGGACCTGTCTTCTACTAATTCTTTTGTTTCACTCATAATCTGTATCAAACATTAACCTTCAAAAATACGATTTTTAGCTGATAAAAACAGCATTTATTCGGCTAAAGCAAACGCATCCGGGCATGATTTTTAAAAGATTAGGATACTTGTTTTGAAAGATTATCTTTGTCAAAATTTTTTAAAAACCATGAGAAAAACGGTATCCCGACTAACTTTAGGAATAGCTGTTGCCGTACTGGCAGTTGCCTGTAACCAAAAGCCGCAAACTACCACTACAACTGCTGAAAAAAGTACCGTTGCCGTATCGTCAAAAGCAGAAATCGTATATGTTAATTCTGATTCTTTGCTGAGCAAATACGATTATTTTAAAGATATGAGCAGCCGTTTGGAAGAAAAAGGCAAAAGGGCACAGGTAGATATTGCCTCTAAAGGACAAGCGTTTCAGCGGGAAGTTGCTGAATATCAGAAAGGTGCCGCTACTTTAAGTGCCGATCAGCGTGCTGCAACCGAGCAGCGTTTGGCACGTAAACAACAAGAATTGCAAACATACAACCAAAATGCAAGCGCACAAATCCAGCAGGAACAAGGCGCAGAAAATACCAAACTGTATGATAAAATTGCTGATTTTTTGAAAGGCTATGCGAAAGAAAAAGGTTATAAACTTATCCTGACTTATTCTAAAGCCAACCCAACGGTTTTGTTTGGAGACGAAAGCCTGAACGTAACCAGTGATGTGGTGAAAATATTAAACGACAACTATAAAAAAGATAAAAAATAGTTAACTTATACCAATTAAAAACTTGAGTTTTAACCCCGGCCCAACCGGGGTTTTTTAATGCCTAAAAAAATGGACGAGCAACAAAATCATGAAAAATTTATGCGGATGGCCATACAGCTTTCCGAGCAAAATGTAGAGCAGCGGTTGGGCGGCCCGTTTGGGGCAGTAATTGTAAAAGATGGTATGGTTGTGGCCAGAAGTGCAAACCGTGTTGTACCGCAAAAAGACCCGACGGCACATGCGGAAATTGCGGTTATCCGCCTGGCATGCAAGGAGTTGGATACACATAACCTTGAAGGCTGCGTAATTTATACCAGCTGCGAACCTTGCCCGATGTGTCTGGGTGCAATCTATTGGGCGCATCTGGACCATATTTATTACGCCAATACCGAAGCTGATGCTGCCGCTATTGGTTTTGATGATCAGTTGATTTATGACGAAATGAACCTGTCTTTAGCCGAGCGAAAACTACCTGCTTCGCAACTGCTGCGTGAGGAAGCGCAGGTGCCTTTCAAAAATTGGCTAACTTCTGAACAGAACATTAAATATTAGATTAATACGGTATACTGTTTTTATGCCGATAAAAACAGTATACCGTATTATTTTGGCTGATCAAAAAAACCATCCTGCAGATCATCAATTTCGCGCCTGTCTTTTTTAGTAGGCCTACCCGCGCCCTGGTCTCTGCGGATCATCGGCGATTCAAAAACGGATTTGTAGCCGTAAGTCTGTTCAACCGGCGTTAAATCTTCATAAAATAAAACCGCTGTTTTGGCATCAGTCCGGTTCTCCAGCAAACCGGTTACTTTCAAAACCTTTCTTTCTATCCCTTTGCTCACCTGGTAAGTTTCGCCTACGCGCACCTCATGGGATGGTTTTATATTCTGGCCATCCAGCTTTACCTTTCCGGCTTTGCAAGCATCTGCAGCCAGGGTTCGTGTTTTGAATATCCTGATTGACCATAAATATTTATCAATACGCAACTTTTCTTTTTCAGGCATTTTTGCTAAAATCTTTAATTAAAAACGATCAAAAAGCTTACTTGTTTAAACTTATACCAAACATAAGTTTTATTAAAAAATATCAAACAATTCATCCAATTTTAAATACTGTTAATTTTTTTCAAAAAAATTTGATGGTTTTCAAAAAATAAAAGAATAATCGTAAAAATTAGTCTATTACTATACAAAAAATACAATAATATCAATGTAACAATTATTTTATTTTGCAAATTTTAATATTAATTACATAATGAATAGGTTTGTAAACCAAAATATTTGCAACAAATCCTATTGTTGGAAGTATAACCTAAAAAAACACCTGTATACTTTGCATATTTTGAAGCATGAAAAATTCTGTCTTTACTTATAATGACGAACTGATTAAAATATCAGTCAAAAATCAAATTGAAAATGCTGATAAAAGTATTGAAGCTGATGTGACTATTGATGATGAAGACAGCTACAAAATATGCAAAAGAGACGGAGTTAGTGTACCGGTTAATAAAAATTGTGTTGTCGCTCCTTCCCTTTTAGCACTGATCAATAAGTGCATTTAGGCTGATTTCTGCTTCTAAGCTTTTCCCTTCCGTAATACTTCTTTTATAATGGTTTTTTTGAGTTTATGCTGATTTTCCTGACCGGAATTACTTTGTTTATACTTTCAGGATTTAAAGTCTTGTTTTATTATGTTTGCGATAACGGGCAATAGGTTTAAATTCTATCTAACCTATTGAAAATTAACAACATAAGAAAAAACAAAATATACTGATATGTACACAGACGTAAAAACCCTGATTGAAGATGCCTGGATTGACCGTACTTTGCTCGGTTCTAAAGAACATGTAATAGCAATTGAAAGCGTAATTGACGACCTGGATAAAGGTATTTTGCGTGTGGCAGAACTGATTACCGGCCGCTGGCATATCAATGACTGGATAAAAAAAGCCGTCATTATGTATTTTCCTATCCGCGAAATGACCGAAATTAAAGTTGGCCCTTTTGTTTTTCATGATAAAATGAAGCTCAAAACCAATTATAAAGAAGCAGGCGTGCGCGTGGTTCCAATTGGCCTGGCGCGTTATGGTGCTTACCTGGCCAAAGGTGTAATCTTGATGCCATCGTATGTAAATATCGGTGCTTATGTGGATGAAGGCACGATGGTAGATACCTGGGCCACAGTTGGTTCCTGCGCGCAGATTGGCAAAAACGTGCATTTGAGCGGTGGTGTTGGCATTGGTGGCGTGCTGGAACCGATCCAGGCGGCACCGGTAATCATTGAAGATAATTGCTTCATCGGTTCGCGCGCTATCGTGGTAGAAGGCGTGCATGTAGAGCACGAAGCGGTTTTAGGTGCCAACGTTGTGCTTACTGCTTCAACCAAAATTATTGATGTCAGCAAAGATACGCCCACAGAATACAAAGGCTTTGTGCCGGCACGTTCTGTAGTGATTCCCGGCTCGTACACCAAAAAATTTCCTGCCGGAGAATATCAGGTGCCTTGTGCCTTGATTATCGGCAGAAGAAAAGAATCTACCGACAAAAAAACCTCTTTAAACAATGCTTTGAGAGAGCATAATGTGGCTGTTTAGTTTTTGAGGCGGAAGGTAGAAAGGTGAAAGGATGAAAGGTAAAGCTGATGGCTGATAACTCAAAGCTAACTGCTTCTTTAAAAATCGGATTTGATGCGAAACGTGCTTTTTTGAACAAAACCGGATTGGGAAATTATAGCCGTGGTGTGATCAAAATTTTGGCTACGTACTTTCCCGAAAATGATTATCATTTGTATACCACAAAAGTTGGAACCGGCATTAATTCCGGCTTTTTTGGTGATGCAAAAAATATCAAGGTTCATCTACCCGAAACCCCTGCTTTTAAATTTTTATGGCGAAGCAAAAGTATGGTGCAGGATTTGGTTCGGGATAAGATTGAGTTGTATCATGGCCTAAGTCAGGAACTTCCGATCGGTATCAAAAAAACCGGCATAAAAACAGTAGTGACCATTCATGATCTGATCTACCTGAAATATCCTGAATATTTTAGCCTGATCAACCGAAAAATTTATGAATGGAAAGCCAGAAAAGCTTGTGAAACCGCCGATTTGGTGATTACAGTGAGCGAGCAGACCAAAATTGACCTGGTAAAATATTTCAACTTAAACCCTCAGAAAATACAAGTGGTTTATCAGGGATGCGATCCGGCTTTTCGTCAACCTGAAAATGAGCTGGTAAAAGAAGCAATCCGAACAAAATACCAGCTTCCGCAACAATTTATATTGAATGTCGGCACGATTGAAACCCGGAAAAACCTGTTGCTGGCGGTAAAATCGTTGAAAAATTTGCCTCAGGAAATTTCGCTGGTGGTGGTTGGCAGGGAAACAAAATATGCATTGGTCATCAAAAATTACCTGATAAAAGAAGCATTGCAAAATCGCGTACTGTTTTTATCAGGTGTTTTTTTTGAGGATTTGCCGGCGGTTTATCAGTTGGCCAGCGTTTTTGTTTACCCTTCGCGCTATGAAGGTTTTGGGATTCCGGTCCTGGAAGCCTTATCTTCTGGCACACCGGTTGTGGCGGCCACAGGTTCTTGTTTGGAAGAAGCCGGCGGCCCGGACAGTTTTTATGTTGATCCGGACGACGCGGTTTCCTTATCAAAAAAAATCAATTTAATCCTTGAAAATCAGCCACTTCAACAAAAAATGAAAACAAAAGGCATGAAATATGCGCTTCGTTTTAAAGAAGAAAACATCGCTGAAAATTTGATGGGCGTTTACCAGCAAGCCTTAAACAATGCTTAGAGAGGAAGTAGCAAAAGCACTCAAAATAGTGCAGGATGGCGGTATTATTTTGTATCCAACCGACACGATTTGGGGGATTGGCTGCGATGCGACAAACACGGAAGCGGTTCAAAAAATATACCAGCTGAAGCAGCGCGACGAAAGTAAAAGCATGATTATTTTGCTGGATAATGACAATAAAATTGCCGGTTATGTGCGTGAAGTGCCCGAACTGGTTTACGATCTGATCGAGTTTGCCGAAAATCCTTTAACCCTGATTTTATCCGGTGCGCGAAATATTTCTCCGGCACTAATCAATGCCGATGGCAGCGTAGGCATCCGCGTGGCCAAACATCCGTTTTGCGGGCAGCTGATCCAGCGGTTGCGCAAACCGCTGGTTTCTACTTCAGCCAATGTTAGCGGCCAGCCTTCACCCAAAAACTTCCCGGATATTTCGGCTGAAATTTTGAACGGCGTGGATTATGTGGTGGATTTAGAACAGCATGACCTCCGGCAAAAAAAGCAATCTACCATTATGAAACTGGAAGCAAATGGTCGTTTCAACTTCATCAGACGATAATTATCTTTACTTTTGTGCCCTTAAAAAAAGCATTGCTATTTTGCCCATGCTTCTTTTACCGGCATAAAATCAGTATCCGTTTAAAACTATGAAACAACATCTTCAACATCCCGTGTTTGGTGTGATTGCGCAAATGGCAGCCAGCATGAATGTGAAGGCCTTCGTAATTGGCGGCTTTGTACGTGATCTGTTTTTGAACCGGCCATCGCAAGATATCGACATTGTGGTGCTGGGCAACGGGATAGATTTTGCCGAAACTATCGCCCAAAAACTGAAAGTTAAAGTAGCTGTTTTTAAGAACTTTGGTACGGCAAGTTTGAAATATCAGAACCTGGATTTGGAGTTTGTTGGGGCGAGAAAAGAATCTTATCGCACCGAATCACGGAAACCGATTGTAGAAGACGGCACGCTGGAAGACGACCAAAACCGCCGCGATTTTACAATTAATGCAATGGCGATCAGCTTAAATGCGGAAAATTTTGGTGAATTGCTCGATCCTTTTAACGGTGTGGCCGACCTGGAAAAAAAACTGATCCGTACGCCTTTGGGCCCAGCAATCACTTTTTCTGATGATCCGCTGCGGATGATGCGGGCTATCCGTTTTGCAGCGCAGTTAGGTTTTCAAATTGATGCGGCAGCTTTAGAAGCGATCAAAAACAACCGCGAACGCATCAAAATCGTTTCCCAGGAACGGGTTACGGATGAACTGAACAAGATCATTGCTTCGCCAAAACCATCAATCGGTTTCCTTAATTTGTTTGAAACCGGCCTGCTGCAAATCATTTTCCCGCAGTTGAACGCGATGTACGGAATTGAATACATCAACGGTAAAGGCCACAAAGATAATTTTTACCATACGCTGCAAGTGCTGGATAATATTGCCGAAAATACACAGGATTTATGGTTGCGCTGGGCCGCGATTTTGCACGATATTGGCAAACCTGCTACAAAACGTTTTGAAGTTGGCCACGGCTGGACTTTTCATGGCCATGAAGATAAAGGTGCACGCACAGTACCCCAAATTTTTGCCCAGCTAAAACTTCCGCTGAATGAAAAGCTGAAATTGGTGCAAAAATTAGTACAACTGCACATGCGGCCTATTGTGCTGGCCCAGGAAATTGTGACAGATTCTGCCCTGCGCCGCCTGATTTTTGATGCCGGTGAAGACATTGAAGGATTGATGCTGCTTTGCAATGCGGACGTAACTACCAAAAATGAATACAAAATAAAAAAGTACCGCAACAACTTTGAGCTGGTCAAACAAAAACTGAAGGCTGTGGAAGAACGCGACCAGATACGCAACTGGCAGCCACCGGTGAGCGGAGAAGATATTATGCAAACCTTTGGCATTCAGGCTGGAAGAGAAGTCGGGCTGATTAAAAACAGTATCCGGGAAGCCATTTTGGAAGGGGAAATTTTCAATTCAAGACCCGAAGCTTTGAAGCTGATGATCCGAAAAGGAGAAGATATTGGCTTAAAAGTTGTGGTTAAAATTTCAGAATAAATAATTTATTAAAAAAATATATACTGATGGCAGTTTACAGGTTTAAAGTGGTTTTTGAAGACTATGACGATGTCGTTAGGGAAATTGAAATTCAATCTAAACAGACATTTGAAGATTTTCACCGCATTATCCAGCAATCCACCGGTTATAATGTTGAGGCATCCTCCTCTTTTTATGTCAGCAATGATTTTTGGATCAAAGGTGATGAAATCGCTTTTATGCCTTCAGCTAAAAAAATTGAACGCGGTGTGGCTTTGATGGAAAAATCAAAACTGAGCAACTTTATAGATGATCCGCACCAAAAATTTTATTATACTTACAACTTTGACCGGCCTTATGATTTTCATGTTGAGCTGACTAAAATCTTGCTGGACGATATCACCGCAACCGTTTATCCAAGGATTGTCCGTTCGGGTGGCGATGCGCCTAAGCCATTTGGTGCAATTGCAGCTGTCCCGGCAGTGGACGAGCCTGGAGAAGATTTTGATTTTTTGCATGAAGAAGGTTTAAACCCGGAGGATGCAAGCGGTTTTACAGAACTGGATGACACAGAAGATATACCGGCAGCCGATGATGAAACGGATGAGTTTGTAGAAGAATTTGGCGATAATGATCATGCCGAAGACGATGAACGCGGTGCAAAAGATGAATATTAATGCTGTTTTTATCGGGTATAATTTGGTTTGATCTTTGAGCAGCCAAACTAACAAAATGCTAATTGCTGTGTGCGGGCCTACTGCGGCCGGAAAAACAGCATTGGCTATCCAGCTTGCCCAACATTTTGAAACTGAAATAATCTCTGCGGATTCGCGCCAGTTTTACAAAGAAACAAATGCAGGTACAGCCAAACCTTCCGATCAGGAATTGAACTTGGCCCAACACCATTTTATTAATTCACATTCTGTTTCAGAACGCTTTTCGGTTGCTGATTTTGAAAAAGCAGCGATCGAGAAAATAAACCAACTGTTTCAAACACAATCAGTTGTAATTGTGGTTGGCGGTTCCGGTTTGTATTTGCAAGCTATTTATCAGGGTTTTGACGAGATGCCGGATGTAGATTTTCAGGAAAGAGAAAAGTGGAACCGGCTTTATCAGGAAAACGGACTGGAATATCTGCAAACCCAGTTAAAAATACTCGATCCGGAGTATTACCATCAGGTTGACCTGCAAAATCCGCAGCGCATTATTCGGGCTTTAGAAGTTTCATCGCCGGGAAAGCCTTTTTCTTCACTATTCACCAAAACCAAAAAACAACGAAACTTTAGCATGATCAAAATTGGGATCAACCCTGCAAGAAACGTTTTGTATGACCGGATCAATCAGCGCGTAGATTTGATGGTAGAAAATGGGTTGATAAAAGAAGCACAGGAACTCCTGCATTGCCAACATCTAAACGCTTTAAATACAGTTGGCTACAAAGAAATTTTTGATGCTTTCAACCAAAATACACCGATAAAAGAAGCAATCGAAAAGATCAAACAAAACACACGGCGGTTTGCAAAACGGCAGGTTACCTGGTTTAAAAAAGATCAGGAAATAAAGTGGTTTGATTGCGCTGATTTAGATCTGATCTTGGATTATCTTTTACCATTGGTTGGATAAATTATCGGCTTTCCAAGTGCTGATAAAGTGAAACATATTGTGCTACGATCTTATCTTTAGAAAAACGTTTTATATTTTCAAAGCCTTTTTTTGCCAGGTCATTTCGTAAAGTTGCATTGTTTATCAACTTTAAAATTCCGTTTTGAATTGAAGTAACTTGGAACGGATCAACCAGCAACGCTGCATCGCCGGCCACTTCCGGCATGGCAGAACAATTGGAAGTAAGTACGGGCAAACCGCAAGCTTGTGCTTCCAAAATCGGCATACCAAAACCTTCTATTGTAGAAACAAAAGTCAGCAGATCTGCTTTTGCATATTCCTGATACAATTCTGCTTCTGTCAAGTCTATTTTGTTTATATAGCTAATTTTAAATTTTTGCAAGTCTGACTTTTGCAATTCATCCAAATCTCCAACTATAATTAAAGTACAAGTAATATTGAAAAGTGCTTCAGCCAAACGATCTGTATTTTTGTTAAAAGCTGTTCCGATCTGTAAAATTTTAGGTTTAATATGATTAAACTTTCGATCGGTTACGGGTTTATATATTCCTGAAATAAAGTTTGGGATCACAACAATTTTCTGCGGATCTACTTTGGTATAATTTAACAAATCTGTTTTAGTTGCTTCAGATATAACCGTAACCCGATGCGCAAACTTAACCGGCAGAATAATGTAAAACCATTTTAAGATGCTTCTTTTAGCACCTTTATTTTGGTGCATAAAAGCCAGATCGTGGATGGTTAGAACCCTAATGTTAAACCAGGCACCCAAAATTGCATAATGTACATCACCCGTTACATGGACAATTTTATGCCGTAAACGAAGCATCGAAAAAATATTGATAACCCGCTTGAAAATGGAATTACTAAATTTTGGAAGGATGTATTTATTGATGTTGAAATTGGATTGCAGCGATAATTGTAACTGATCAAAAATAAACTCAATACTAAATACGTGCAGAAATTGCTTGCGGTAAATGAGGATTATTTCTTTTTTCTTCATTAAATTTTTGTTGATAAAAGAAGTATCCTTTAAATGCTTTACTATCAAATAGCGTTTTCTTGACCTTTAATGATATTCCAGATGGTAAGAAAAATAATTTTTATGTCTAATTGCAAGCTCCAGTTTTCTATATACCAGATATCATGATTGATACGGTTTTTAGTCCTGATTTCATTTTCGGCGGCATTTTCAACATCACCACGCAAACCATGAACCTGTGCCCAACCGGTTATGCCAGGTTTTACAATATGCCTGATTTTAATTTCTTCTACAATGGTACTATAAGCATCGTTAAACGCGATTGCGTGCGGCCGCGGCCCAACAACAGACATTTCTCCTCGGAGTACATTAATAAATTGCGGCAATTCATCCATACTTGTTTTGCGCAAAAAGTTACCGACTTTAGTTATCCGCTTGTCTCCTTTTCCAATGGGTTGATAGCCCGTGCTGGTATCTTTATCAACAACAAGCATTGTCCGGAATTTTAAACATTTAAAAATTTTATTTTTTCGGCCTACACGGTCCTGGATGAAAAATATTGGACCTCGGGATGTTAGTTTAATGACTAATATAATGATAGGAAAAAGCCAGGAAAAAACGAATATTACCACTAATGAAGAAAAAATTATATCAAATAACTTTTTCTTGAACATGTGCTTAACCTCGTCGAGCGGTAGTTGCCGGGGAGTTAAAATCTGGAAGTTATTGAGGTATGAAGTTGTATAATCATAGGGAAATAAATTTACAATATCCGGCACTAACTTAATCCTCAAATGCAGGTTTTCTGCTTCTTTGATCAAATTACCCATTTTTAAAACATTAGTGGGCGAAATACAAACATAAATTTCCTCTATGCCTTTTTCTGATGCTGATAACAAACCTTCTGATATTGAAGAAGATATTACACCGATATAATCTGTATAATCCGCATCTGAGCCACCAATAAACCCGGTAAAATCAAAATTATTTTGGGTTTGAAAATAATGTGCAAGCCTTAAACCGGTTTCGTTATTTCCGATAACCGCTACCGGTTTTTTTGTTTTAAAATTGCGTTTCAAAAGTATTTCAACCCCTGTACCAATGAAACGACTGAAAACAAACAGAACAGATAACGAAACAAAGTAATAGACAAGCAGATTTCTGGGAAAAACAAAATCCTTAGAAAAGTTAATATAAAATACAATCAGTAAAAAGTATAATACCAAGCTTTTCCAGGTGGCTCGGTATATGAAATCAGATCGCTGGATCGTATCTTCAGTATACATTCCGAACATGCTTGTGCTAAACAACCAAATAATATTATAGATAATTATATAACGTTGAAAATTATCTAACGCTTTTTGTCCTGTAAAATAAAATGAAAGCAACAATATAACATTGATAAGTAAGATATCAGTTGCTGCTAAAATGAACCGTAATAAATATAAATAACGAGTTTGCATTAGGATAAAATCAATGTCAACATGATCAACAAAGATGTAGTATAATTGATTATCTTGTAAATTTTAACTAATAATTTGATTTGAATAATTTTTTTTAAAGATAGTTAAATTCATGGATAGGTATTGTGTAATGGTAAATGCTACAGTAATATTAAGCAAAACGGAGCTATCAGCTTCTATAACTTTATAATACAACTATATCATTCTGTTTGCTTTATCGCTTAACAAATTTATTGTTAAGCAGCATATAAATATAATATTGATTCTACAGTGTTATACTGATAAGTCAACAGCTTCGCACAAAATGTGCCCGATCAGTATGTGCATTTCCTGGATGCGCGCCGTTACTAAAGAAGGTATTACAATATTTAAATTGCAAACATGATTCATTTCTCCTCCATCCCGGCCTGATAAACCTAATGTTTTACAGCCAAAGCTTTTACCGTATTTTAATGCGTTAACAACATTTTGGCTGTTACCACTTGTTGAAATACCAATCAAAACGTCTCCGGCTACGGCCAGGCCTTCTACCTGCCGCTGAAAAATATGTTCATATCCATAATCGTTGCCAATAGCTGTTATTGCAGATGTATCTGTAGTTAATGCTATGGCTGGCAAAGAACGGCGCTCTTTTAAAAACCTTCCTACAAGTTCTGCAGCGATATGCTGTGCATCTGCAGCACTTCCTCCATTTCCAAACAACATTACCTTGTTACCATTACTTATACAAGTAATTACAATTTGGCAAGCCTGGTTAATCAATTCAATTAAGCTTTGTTTTGAATTTTTTGCAACTTCAATATGATCGTCAAAAAGCTCAGAAATATAGTTATCCATTTATTATATTAAAAGATTTGTATACTTTAAGGAATGGTCTTTAATCTCATCTAAAGTAGCAGTAGCACTTCCTACTTTACTTACTACAACTGCTGCTGCATGATTAGCAAAATCACATGCTTCTTTAAGTGATGAACCTGAAGCAAGCGCTAATCCTAAAGATGCTAATACGGTATCTCCTGCACCGGTTACATCAATAACACTAAGTGCTTTAGTTGCTATTACAGATAATTTATCTTCCGAATATATAGCTATACCTTCTTCAGACATGGTTACCACTACATCATCACAATTAGTAATTTCTTTAATTTTTATACAGGCTTCTGTTAAGCTTTGCAAATCAGTAATTAAAATACCGGAAGCTTGCATAGCTTCTTTTTTATTCGGTTTGATGATGTTGCCACCAACATATTTATTATAATCGGTGCCTTTTGGATCGATAATCGTTTTAACACCGGCTTGTCTGCAAATTGAGAAAATTGAATTTAAAAAATAGTATGATAGTAAACCTTTGTTATAATCCGAAATCAGTACAAGCTCATAATTTTTTATTTCCCGACTGATTGCTTCAAGCATCGCATCTGCCAGCTGATTATCAATAAGTCGTTTGTTCTCATAATCTAACCGAATAAGCTGGTGATTTGCCACCATTACCCTGGACTTAACCGTAGTGCATCTTTTAGCATCATAAAAAATCCCTTCTGTACTTACCTCGATGTTTTCAAGCTGTAACTTGATTATTTTTGCCTGCTCATCATGGCCAACAGCAGAAATAATGTATGTTTCACAATCAAAGGCTTTCAAATTTTTCAATACATTACCGGCTCCGCCCAAAGTATATTCATCACCTTTTACATCTACCACCTGTACTGGGGCTTCCGGTGAAATCCTGCTGCAATCCCCATATATGTAATGATCAAGCATGATATCGCCTATCACGAGGATTTTTAATTTTTGCTTTAATAAACTGCTTATCATACTTATTTCCAGTAAAACTTATGCATTGACAGCATTTTTACGGTACTAATAGACATATTTTTATAGAATTGCCCAAACTTGTATCCCAACCATTTTGCAAAAATTGAAGCTGCAGATTTGAATAAATCTCTGGGCGAATGCTTAAAAGCATAAGATAACTCGGATTTTACAAACTTTATCCCTTCTCCGGTAGGCTTTCCAAACTCTTTTATCATCCACTGATTTTGTTGATGAAAAACGCTTGTATCAAAATACCTTTTAAATTCTTCGACTAAAGTATAACTGTGAGAATGAAATACAGTAGCATCTGCAACATAAGCCTTTTTATATCCTGCTTTAAGCATCTTGGCTGCAACCACAGCATCTTCTCCCATTATTGAATCCTGTGGAAATCCGTTCACTGCCTTTAATGCTTTTACGCTATAAGCTGAAAAGGAATTAGAACAAAAAAAAGCTTTGAAACCTATCGTTTTTTGATCTGCTATAGATAATTTATTCGGAGTTGCAGGATAATTATATTCTCTGGCATGCACTTCAAGCGGCTTAGCATTTTTTTGAGGCAACTGACGGCCATAAGCCATTCCAATAGTTTCATCATCAAATACCTTTATCAAGTTTTTTATACCATCTTTTGAGGCTAAAATTGCATCTTGAGTTAGAAATACAACTAAGTTAAAATTGCGTGCTAAATCAGCAAGTTGCTGCCTGGTTTTACCGTGGTTAAAATCAAACTTAGATATACTATTCACTATAAATCCATTCTGTTCTGCTAATTGAATTGTATGATCAGATGAACCTGAATCGATAATAAATTTTTTTAATGGCTGTAATTCCTGCTCATTAATTGATCGCAAAACTTCAATCCACTTGTTACCAGCATTGAACGTGGGAATACATAAAGCAAAATCTTCCATTTTTAAATAATCAAGCAATAACAGTATCAAGCTTAGTTAACACTGCAGCTGTATTTGTACCATCAAAAGTTGTATAATAACTATTTTTATTCATAAAAGCAGTCATAAAAGTAGCTTTAAAATGTTTAGTTTGCTGATAAACTACAAAGTGTGGCTTATTATAAAATGAAGCTAAATGGTAGGGCAAACTTTCTGCGCTAATAACCAGGTCATTACAGTTTATTAATTTTATCAATTGATCAAAATTTGAATAATAAATAGTACTTCTTTTATTATCATGATTTTTGCAATTAGATGAATATCTTGCTATAGTTATATCAGAGTTTGGAAATTTAGAGGTAATGTCAAAAAGTAATTTATTATTGATTTCTTTTGATTGAATACGGCTTTCCGGGAAAATAATTACATTACTAAATTTTGAACTTTGTAAAGGTATTTTACATAAATTTTCATCTTTTAACGGAAAAAATTTTTTAAAAAGTTTGTATTTAGCCTGATAAATATTTTCATGATCATTTGGCCATGAAAAATTTTTATTCAAAAATGACAACCTTCTGCTCCTAAAATCTAATAAATAGTTTTTTGAAGAATCTAATTCAGATGTTATTTTAATGTCATTTAATAATCGAAAGATATTTTTGAAATTTCTTACTTTATACATTTCAAAATAAGCAGGTTGGTTATTAAAGTTTATGTTTGAAACAAAATCAAAAATCAAATCTCCATCAATTGCCTTATATATCTCTTTAAAATAGTTGGGTAATAATACTGGAACTTTTACACCACTGTAATTTTTTATTACGGAAGCACTAATAATGAAATCTCCAAAAGACCTGATTGGTAAGTATATTGCGTTACTTTTAAAATACATTTATGCCTATTAAAAATTACAAACAAGTTATAATGCTGTTTTTATACCTATAAATTTTTTGCTTTAGAATAAATACAAAAGCTTAAAATAAAATTATTTTTGTGATGCTAAAATAAGCATATAAATAAAATTCAATAATGTTTATAGAATCTATGGTTTAAGTTAGACTCCTGAATAAAACTTTGGAGATTGAATAAACCAACTTTTATAAGGAATAACTGCAGACATCATTATCCAAAAAATCATTTTGGCTTTAAGTACTCTTTTTACCACCTTTTTTTTCAGATTAAAATAATTACTATCCGATACTACATTAAAATGTTGTTTCTTTTCCTCCATTCCTCCTTTCAAACTTTCGATATGGTGGGTAACCATTTTCCCTCTGGGGAATACAAAGAACCTGCCTGTTGGGGCAAAAGGATATTTCTTTATATATTTTGGCAGATTAACAGGCATATTTTCGTTGATGTAAATGAATTTGTATTTATGCAAAGTTAAATATTCACCTATGTAATATTCTGGTGTTCCGGTAAATGTAAATACTGCTGGGTTTGCTTTGATAAAAGAAGTATCTACAATTGCAAAATCTGTAGCAACATTTGTTATATACCGATAAAACTGTGCACTTGCCCAAACTGCTTTTTCTACTCTAAGTTTAGCTATATATTTATTGATTAATTCATCACCAAAAATCCAGGTGTCTGCCTCTAAAATAATCGTATAACTACAATTGGCAGGAATACTTTTAAGCCCGGCAAGAAGCAGTTGCGAATTGCCGTTAAAGTGGCCAATGTTTTCTTTAAGGTTTAGATGTTCATCACAATTTTCTACAATTGATTTTGGTATTAAGAACCCGTCTTTTTCACCGTTTGATACCAGTAAAATGTGATAATGATTTAACTTCCATGTTTCCCTGATGATTTTTACACAGTAATTTAAATCCTCTATCCTGTTATAAACCCTTAATACAATACAAACTTTTTCCACTATACAGCTTTTTACTTGGGTTTATTTAAATTATAAGCATTTCTTCTAAGCAACTTTGCGACTTTATTTCTTAAATAAGCGTAATAAAAAATATAATATTTAAAGTTTGATTTAATAATCTTGAGTTTGTCCCTATGAAATGCATAATCTAATGTATTATCTGAAATTCCTCCTCCCTGATAGAAAGCTATAGTTAGAGGAATATATTGATAGAAAAACTTTTTATCTCCGTAAATCCGCATATTTAAATCATGATCAGCCTGCATTTTGTAGGTGACGTTATACTGGTATTTTTTAAATACTTCTGCTGGATAAAAAATCGCCTGATGGCAGATATTTTTAACTGAAAGTTTAAATTGAGAAAAATATCCGTCATATAATTTATTTAAATCTGTTCTGTAAACATTTCCATAGTAAATTACATTTTCTTCAATAAGGAACGGAGATATTTTATCGAAAACATCTAAAAGTATATCTCCCGCCCCCAGAAAGTACAGGTATTTGCCCAATGCAATTTTTGCTCCTTTGTTCATTGCATCATAAATCCCATTATCCGGTTCAGATATCCAATAAGCAATTTTGTTTTCGTATTTTTTAATAATCTCCAATGTATTATCTCTGGAAGCACCATCAATTAATATCAGTTCTGTATTATCATGTTTTTGATTAAAAATACT
>JAABUS010004003.1_pt1 | contig 22382 bp, 22 predicted proteins | sample 5560161 | NCBI WGS metagenome assembly JAABUS01 (sample SAMN10711885, study PRJNA513376) | rock metagenome | isolation source: Antarctica rocks | place: Antarctica: Victoria Land, Trio Nunatak nord | collected 2016-01-04
TTCCACCTCCGAGGGCAGATTTGGTATGGTTTGCATGGAACACGTCTCCAATCGCTAGTTGTTAGCCTCACTAACAGCCTAACGGGCGATGCGTGTTCCGTATTCGTTCACTGAGCCCAAAAAATGTCCGGCTATAGCGAAATTACCACTTCGCGAATACCTCGGTACGCCTCCTCCGCCTTCTCAACGAAATTGGGATGTATTGGTACGTTGTGAGCATTTGAAAGGTGCTCCTGGGCGTTCCCGAGAGCGGATTGCGCGCTTCCTTTGCCCATCCTTCCCATAGACATAAGTGTATAGTTCGCCCGCCGGCAAGCGTACATCGCAGCGTCCGCGTGGTCGCCAGTTTGACTGGCATGTTCTTCTGCCTTGCTAACCAACTGTTTAGCTCGAATCGGGCTGCCCAAGTCCAGCTCTATAAAAGCCAATGTGCTTTCTAGGATATGCTCTTCTGATGTTGATGCAGGGTTTTTGAGATATTCGGCAACCTTATCACGCACCTTCCGGGCTTTCCCTGACTCAGCAAGGTTCAGAAAGTATGCGCTCTCAAATTCCAGAGCGTCTCGAATCATCGTACCCACATGAAAGCCTAGTTCTGAGTCCTCTTCGCTCTGGTCTTCGGATTGACGGAATATGTTCTCTCGCAATCGGGTGAGCCATGGTTCGGCATCCCTGAAGCGTGTTTTCTCTGAAAGAACGCTGATGACTAACCCACAGCATAGCGCCGCATTCGCATGCTCGTCCCTTCTTTCATACCGCTCGGCTAGCCGACTTGCGTGATACAGAACAGCGTCTGGGTTATTCTCACCCCTTTCCACGACATCTAGCAGCACAGCCGACAGTATACGTTCTTCCGACTCATCGGTGTCCCCTATCCTGTCGGCAAGGTACTCAAGGAGTGGCTCCGTCGCGCCACTATCGATAGCCACATCGACTTGCCGACGAAACTCATCAACATCATCAACTCGTCCCGTTTCAGGGTGTACAAATCTACTGGGGTCAAAGTTTTCTGATGGTTCTGGCATAACTGGATATTATCCACCCGCAATACATACAAGTCAACGCCTCATCAGGCCAAGTATCACCGAAGAACTAGTTTCTTGTAAAGCCACTTGCCGCGATACGTCTGACTTGCCGGCCAGTGATACCAAGCCGGGAGGCGGCATCCGCCTGGCTGAGGCTGCCTGACCCGACCTGTTCCATAATGCCGATCCGGTCGGCCTCTCTCGTGCTCATACTGAGTCTGTCCCGGGTTTACATATCGGTTTCCTCCTTACCTCACAGTCTGGAGGAACCGGACATCCTTGCTTTGCCTGATTAGGACATTACTGCTTTGCTATGACAGAGTGATTTTAGGGCAGACCGGTCGTGTCTAACCGTTACGACCCTCCGTTGTAAAAAGGCTGCGGTGGGGGTGGTAGAAAGTATACTCGGTCGCCGAGCGGTTCGTGCCACTGATCATAGCCTTCGGCTTGCCACGCCGTGAAGCGACGGATGCGCGTTTGACCGTGCGCATCGACGTGTTCGCACAGGGGGTCCACGTATTTCGCACGCATGTTGTGGTCGTAGGAGCGGAATTTCGTGGCGATGTGGTCCAACTGGAACTCCCACATTTCCGGCGGCAGGCGGCCGACGCCGAGTTCCCGGAATTCCCGGAGCAGCTGGTCGAGCCGTAAATCTTCAGCGTCGACGGTCCAGAGTTTATCCAAGACTCCATCGTCCGTGCCAAGCAAGATGTCTTTCCGTTCGAGGTAGCCCCGGTCGAGTCCATGGCGCAGCAAGTCGCCGGTAAGGTATTTAATCTCGGCCATCCAGTTACTGGTGTAGACCGCCGTATGCAGCAGTTCCAGCAGTTCGCGGGTGAGCTGGGCCGGTTGCGGATGGTCAAAGTACCAGTCGCGGCCATCCTCGGTGACCCGCAGGTGCGTCAGGTTTTCCGCCGCCAGGTCCGCATCCATAAATCCGCAGGCGACGGCATCGCGCCAGATGTAGTCCACACGGTCGGCGCAGAGCTCCGGATGGGACTGGTCCAGCAGAGGATGTTCGAGTTGTTGGATGACCGCCTCGGGATCGACGCCATACTCTGCCAGCACCGGCGCGATACCGTGCTCGGGATCGGTGATCAGGCCGCGCACCATCGTCTCGTGCCAGGTCTCGGTGCGCTCAGCGTCGAAGACGATCTCCCCGTGGTGCGAAAAGGCGGTGTGGCCGACATCGTGGAGCAAGCCGGCGATTTGCAGGGGCTCCGCGCCGCCATGACGGCGGATCAACTGGTAGGTGCCGAGCGAGTGTTCGGCACGCGAATGCGGCTTGACGCGCATTTGCGCGGACGTCGCCCGCCGGTCGCCGAACTGCTGCACCTCGAAAAGACGGCGGAAGGTTGGTTGTGCCACTAACGCCGCGGCCAACGGGTGTTCCTCGGTCAGGTTGATCCGTCCGTGGAGCGGATCGTCCCAGATAAAGCCTTTCGGTAACTGCTCGAAGGTCGCCAGTGAATGTGTCACCGCGTGGAATTCGTTCCAGGCGGCCTCGTAGGCTGCGGCCTGGTCTTCCCACCACCCGTCGATTTCCGGGTCGTGTGGCCCGCGGTCACCTCGCCACTCCTCGAACTGCGCTCGCGTCATCATAGCGCATTATCATATCACTCCGCCTCGTCGATCGGCCGGGGCGGATTCCCACCCACAAGGCTCCGCGCTTCATTAAACCACCAAAAATGGAGAGTGAGCCCGGCGTTGATTAGATTGACAGTAAGAGATAGAAAGCGTTACGGTAAAGAGCTTTTGAGTCTATCAAAAGCCGTTCATTTAAAACGGGGTCAGGTTTGGTTTCCGGCGCAGAGACGTTACGTCGTGACAGCTGTGCGCTGGAAACCATAGGTGACTTAGTCACCACGAGCACTCTGAAAGGAGTGGATTGAATGGCACATTGGGTAGCAGACGCGATCCAGCGGGTGGGTCGGGGCGCAGTTCCGGACGGCATCACGCTCGAGCTGCACTTCTGGGACGGGAGTTCAGTGTTAGTTTCCGATGTCCACGAGAAGCGGTGGCATTCTATCGTGCTTCGCGAAACGTGGCGACCAGGAGGCGGCAATCCGAAGAGCCATACCTTTATCACCGTCGGCTTCGACACCATCAAGACGGTGGAGCTCAAGGTTGACGCGGAAAAGCTGACGGATGGTGAAACCGTCAGCGACAGGGGCATCGAAGAACTCGGGCTCCCGGGTTTCGTTTACAGACTTCTCTTCCAGAACAACATCCGTACCGTCGATGAGCTCTGCAGCTATACCGCTCCTGAGCTGCTCACAATGTCAGGTTTCGGTCCGAGGGGCCTAGATCACGTCCAGGGCGCGCTCCGGAAAATCGGCCGCACCCTGGAAACCTGACCCACTAACTCTTCCTTTCGCCAAGCCCACCGCTTTTCGATTGGTCGCTGACCAGAGTTTCCCTTTGGAAGTCAGCAAGCAGTACCCTTTCGGGTATCTTGTGGAATTAACGGAATTATCTTTCCCCGACTTCGCTCGGATAAACTTCTTATCCTGCCGCGCAGGCTGGTCGGCTAGTGCTGCATCACTCGTCTGTGGACTCAGCAGGACTCGAACCTGCGACCTCCTCAACGTCAATGAGGCGCTCTAGCCAACTGAGCTATGAGTCCGATTATTAAGAAGCCGAATCACTTGACGCCGCCGACTCCGCTCGCCGAACGACTCGCACGACCAAGTCTATAATATTTTCTAATGCCTGTCCGGTTACTTCCTGTCATGGTGACGACATGGCCAAAACAGACCGCAACCCCAACGTTTCCTACTGGATCGATTCCACGCCACGCACGACGTATCCCAGACTGGAAGGTGATCAAGAATATGATGTTGTCATTATCGGTGCCGGCCTCGTCGGCTTGACGGCGGCGTACTTTCTGAAAAAAGCGGGTCAGCGCGTCGCTGTGCTTGAGCTGAAGGAAATCGCCCGCGGTGTCACCGGCTACACGACGGCGAAAATATCCGCCAACCACGAACTTTCCTATACCAAACTGACCAAAAAGCATGGCGAGGAGGTGGCGCGACAATACGGCGAATCGAATCGCGGCGCGATCGAGCAGATCGCCGGCATCATCGAAGAGCTTGCTATCGACTGCGACTTCCGCCGCCAGGACAGCTACACCTTCAGCGAGTCGCCGGGCAAGGTCGCGCACATCAGACGAGAGGTCGAACTCACGCAGCGCTTGGGCTTACCGACCTCATTCGTGACCGAGACGCCTCTGCCGTTTCCGGTCGCTGGCGCGATCAAGCACGAAAACGAGGCTGAATTCCACCCACGTAAATATCTCCTTGCCCTCGCGGCATACGTCCACGGCGGCGGCTCGGCAATTTATGAGCATACCCGGGCGGTCGACGTCGATGAAGCGGGACCGCTGGCCGTCAAGACGTCCCACGGCACGGTGCGCGCGGCCGACGTGATCGTGGCGACGAACTTTCCCTTTCTCGACCGCGGTCTTTTCTTCACCAAAGTCCATCCCCACCGCGAGTACGTCATCGGGGCTTACCTGAACGGACCGGCACCGGCCGGCATGTACATGAGCGCCGGTTCGTCGCCCTATACCGTCCGCGCGCAGCCGACGGCAAAAGGAGAGCTGCTGATCGTCCTCGGCGGGAAGCATGTGCCGGGTCGCGCGGATGAGCGCGAGCGCTACGCCAACGTGGAGGAGTGGGCGCGCCAGCGCTTCGACGTGAAGACCATGCCGTACCGGTGGTCGACCCAAGACACCTGGTCGGTCGACGGGCTACCGTACGCCGGGCCTCTGACGCCGAACTCGCGGGTCCAGGTGGTGACCGGACTGAAAGGTTGGGGGATGACCCTCGGCACGCTCGGGGCGGAAATCACGGCCGAGCGCATCCTCGGACGCACCCATCCCTATGCCCGGCTTTATTCGACTAATCGTCTCAATCCGCGAGCCTCGGCCCAGAAAGCGGTGCTGGAAAATGCCAAGGTGGGTTTGCGGTTCGTCGCTGATCACTTAAAGCGAGGGGAGAAGCTACCGGTCTCGCAGGTCAAGAACGGCGATGGTCATGTCCTTAACTTGGATGGCGAACGCGTAGCCGTCTACCGCGATGCGGACGGGACGCTGCACGGCGTTTCGCCGGTCTGCACCCATCTCTACTGCACGGTAAAGTTCAACGCTGCCGAAAAGACTTGGGATTGCCCCTGCCACGGATCGCGGTTTGATTACGCCGGCACGGTAATCCAGGGGCCAGCCACTAAGGATCTGAGCCCGAAGTCCATTCACGAGTAGGGTACTTCTTCCGTTCAGCCTGAGCTTCCCCGGATCATCCGTGCGCCCTTCGACGAAGTTTAGGTGGAACTGTCAGACTCCGGTGAAATCGCATAATCCTTATCAGTCAGCCACCCCTTTGCCCAGTGTCGACTGGAGGACTTGCCGGGCACTTTTTTGAAGTATCACTTACGTGCACCGTAGGTTTGACTTAAGGTGCCCTTCGCGGAAGTAAGTAGAACCCTCACTCCATGATCGCTCACCGGTGCCAGATCCTTCGTCAGGTAGTTCACGCTGAGCGCTTCCTGGGATGTCGGGAATTCCGACTTGTCGGGGGATGAGGCTGAATCTGGTGACAGCCCGTTTACGCTGAAAAGCAAGCCTTGAAGAATCCTAGCGGCGCGTCGGCTGTCCCTTTCGCAGCATCGTTTTCTCATAGAGCGCTACCAGCTCATCGGCGTACCGCTCCGCGCTCTGGCTCCGAGCAACGCGCACGGAGGCCGCACCGAATTTCTTCGCTAGCTTGGTATCCGCCAGGACGCGGTTGACCTTCCAGGCGAACTTGTCGATCGCATCCTTCGCGGAAAGGCCGTCATCTCGGACGAAGAAGCCGTTCTGCTCATCGACTAACGCCATCTCCAGTGGTCTGTCGTAGCGCGCTACTAACGGCAAACCGGTGGCGGCGGCTTCGAGCAGGGTCAGGCACTGGGTATCCGTCTTCGAGGCGAAGACGAAAAGATCGGCCGCGGCGTAGGCCTTGACGACGTCCTCGCGCTTTCTGATTAAGCCCGTGAAAACGACCCGATCCATGATGCCCAGTTCGCGTGCCAGCGTCTCGAGCGACAGACGGGCCGGACCGTCGCCGACGATCAAGTACCGCGCCTCGGGATGAAAACGGAGCAACTGTTTGAAGGAGCGAAGCAGATGGTCGAGGCTTTTTTCCTGGCCGAGTCGGGCCACGGTAATCAGGACAGGCGCCTTCGCCGGGAGCCGGTATTTTTTTCGGGCCGCACTGCCGTCACCCGCTTCGAAAAACTGTCGTGGCACCCCGGTCGGCAGCGTCGTGATCGGTGCCGTGACGCCATAGTGCAGGAGCTCTTCACGAATTCCCTCGGTTGGCGCAATCACCTCGTCGACGCGGTTGCAGAAGAGGGCGGATAGCTTCTCGGCGGCGCGGGCGTTCCACCGCTTGAAGCCGGGAAAGTAGAACTTGGCATACTCGGGGTAGAGCGTGTGGTAGGTGTGGACGTGCGGCAGCTTCTGTTGACGAGCGATCGCGGTGGCAAAGAGACCCATCGAAAACGGCTGGTGTGAGTGGACGATATCGAGCTTAAGTTTCGGAATCTTGCGCTGCACCGGCCAATTGAAGGGAATCGCCACCCGGATCGATTTGTACATCGGGTATTGGAACGAGTTGAAACGAAAGACCCCCCGTTCCCGCCGCCGGCGACCGGGCAAGGTAAAAAGTTCGGTGCCCGGCGCGAAAACGTAGACGTTGTGCCCCGCCCGCTCCAGCTCCGTGCGGAACGTATTGATCGAGGTAACTACCCCGTTAACGTCCGGCGCGTACGTTTCAGAGAAGAACCCGATGTTCATGCCAAACGCGTTTCCAAGCCATCCATCGCTTCCGTGAAGACAGGTTCCAAATCGATCTGGTACGCAGCGGTCAACACGGCCCGGCCGTAGCGCCGAGCTTCCAAGGTCGCGTACTGAGCGCGAAGCTCCCGGGCCCGCACCACTAAGTCGTCGAACGTCACGCCGTGACCTCCCGATAGACCGCCTCGTAGTTTTTCGGCATTTCCCGGACGTCGTGGAATTCCTCGACGATCTTCCGGGACTCCGCCCCCATCTTGCGGCCCATCGTCGGGTTACTCAGGATCCGCCCCACCGACTTCGCCATACCGACCGGGTCGCCGGCCAGGAAGAGGTAGCCGTTGCGGCCGCTCTTGCAGAGTTCCGGCAACGCCGCCGCGTCACAGACGACGATCGGCAGGCCCGCCGCCATCGCTTCCAACGTCACCAAGCTCTGCAGTTCGGCCGGCGAGGCGATCGCGAAGACATCGCCGAGGCGGTAAAACGGCGTCAATTCATCGTGGTCGATCGGACCGGCGAAGGTGACGCGATTGCTGATGCCGAGGCCAGCCGCCTGTCTCTTGAGTCCCGGCACGGCGGCGCCGCGGCCACCGATCAGGAAGTGTGCATCCATCTCAGTGACGATTTTAGCGGCCGCGTCCAGCCAGACGTCCATGCGCTTCTCTCCGTCGAGGCGGCCGACGTAGAGGACGATCGGTTTATTCTTCGGGAGTCCCAATTTGCGCAGCAAGGCCTGGTCTTTCGGACCCGGCGTATACTGCTCCAGGTCGACGCCGTTCGAGATCGCGCGGTTGGGGACGGAAAGGCCGTGGGCGAGCAGCATATCGACGGCCGTCTGAGTGGGGGAGGTGACGAAGTTGGCCTGATTAAGCCGCTTGATCTGCCACTGCCAGACCCGGTCCATCGACAAGACGCGACCCAGCGGGCCGACATTGTCGATCATGTTCTCCGGCATGTTGTGGTTGGTCGCGACGACCGGAATCCCGTGCTGGCGGGCGTAACGCAGGCTGATCAGGCCGATGCCGAAGAGATTGTGGTAGTGGACGACATCCGGCTCGAACTCAGTAAAAACCCGGTGAATCTTCCGTTTCGGCCAGACTGACGTGCGGGCTCCGACCCGCCCGAACTTACCAGGCAACCGGATAGAACGCAGCCGGTGGATCGTCGAGTCCTTGTCTTGCTCAAGGAAAGGTGCGCCCGTCGGTGACGGAGCGATGACATGGACATCGTGGCCGCGTTCGCCCAGGCCGTGTACCAAGTTGCGTTCGAACACCGAGCCACCGTCGAGGTTGGGCCAGTACGATTCCGTGACGACAAGGACTTTCACGCTTTACATCGTACACCGCCAGGCCTCGACGGATGTACTCTTAGGAAGATGGAAAATATCTCCGAGATTTACGAACGGTATGAAGTGATGCCACAGCTCCGCGACCATCAGCTGCGGGTGGCCGCCGTGGCGTCGCGAACCATCGATGCTTTCGAGGGTAGTCTCGACGGGGAGGTGATCGTAAACGCCTGTTTAATCCACGATATGGGGAACATCTTGAAGTTCGACCTGTCGTACTTCCCGGAGTTCGTGGAGCCTCAGGGCTTGGCGTACTGGGAAGAGGTCAAGCGCCGGACGGCTGAAAGGTATCAAACAAACGATGAGAACGTCGCCACCCGGAAAATTGCCGAGGAGCTAGGGCTTTCCAAAGCGATTTTAGATTGTCTGGAGGGAATCGGTTTTTCACGAATCGAAAGGGTATTGGATGACCCGAGCTTCGGGAAAAAGATTTGTTGCTATGCCGACCAGCGAGTCGGACCGCTCGGTGTCGTTACAATCGAGGAGCGATTAACGGAAGGCAAAAAGCGGTACGAGCGTCACCCTGACAGTCTCGACCACGCGGCGCGGCTGGCCGACGGTCTCCGTGCGTTAGAAAGACAACTATTCGCCCAGGTACGGATTACCCCGGCGGATATCAGCGACGCTTCGATTGCCCAGTACTGGGGTAGCCTGGTCGAACGGGAGCTCTAGGGGAGTTCAGATAACCATGGATGGGTGGGCTGGATCGTGGCTCACCCGGACCCCTGGTACCCCTCTTTGGTCACTTCCGCGAAGTAGAACTTAAGTGCACTTAGCTTCGACTTAAGGTGGACTTCAGGGAAGTAACCAGCTGACAGGTCTGGCTCGCTCGCCAAGCACACCTACCGACTCGATCATTAACAAGACCCTCTCAAGGAGCTCCGGGTTCTTACTCGTATCCAAGGTTGCCGACGAATACCTAGCGCGGCTAGACGTACTTCTTGACGATGTCTTTGATCTGGTCGAGATTCGTCTGGGCCTTGACGACGTATTCGGACGCGCCGAGTTCTTTGGACTTGCTGATCGCTTGCGCTTCGTCGGAGTTCGAGATGACGATCACCGGTACGGCGTTACCCTGTTCCTGCAGGGTGGACAGCACTTGGAACCCGGAAATACTCGGCATGTTCAGGTCGAGCAGGATCAGGTCAGGCTTTTCCTGGGCGATCAATTCCAAGCCGGCGCCGCCGTCCGAGGCTTTGAAGACGGTGTATCCGTCCGCGCCGAGGGCGAGGGCGTACATCTCTTGCAGTAGGAAGTCGTCTTCGACGACCAGGATCTTTTTCGACTGGGCCATGTTAGGTTTCTCCCCTTGGTTCGCTAGGTTAGGATTATTTGAATCATCTGATTTGGGCATAGTCTAGCGGCTCTTACGCCTGCTCGCAACGGCATTTGTCACAAACGTACGGCAATTGTTGGGAGCCAGCGGTATCCGTGGACGCCGGTGTTATGCTGGACTCATGTCAAAACTTTACCAGGGATCGTGGTCTCGCCTCCTCAAGGCCAATCAGTACGCCAAGGTTGATGCCAGGTACCTGGCGGTGCTTGAGCATCCTTCACGGTTCATGCAGGTGAGCTTGCCGGTCCGACTCGACGACGGCACCACCAAGATATTCACCGGCTACCGCGTGCAGCACAACAACGCCATGGGGCCGTTCAAAGGCGGTACGCGCTTTCATCCCGACGTTAACCTGGACGAAGTAAAGAACCTGGCGTTCTTGATGTCCATGAAGTCAGCGATCGTCGAGATTCCCTACGGCGGGGCCAAGGGCGGTGTGTCGGTCGACCCGAAGACGCTTTCCGAAGCCGAGCTCGAACGCTTGACCCGTAAGTACACCGAGAAAATATTTGAAATCATCGGTCCGCAGATTGATGTCCCCGCCCCCGACGTCAACACTAACGCCCAAGTAATGGGTTGGATCGTCGATGAATATTCCCGCCTGCAGGGAAGCTTTTCACCGGCGGCCGTGACCGGCAAGCCACTTGAGTTGCACGGCAGTCAGGGGCGGCCCCAGGCGACCGGATACGGAGGACTCTACGTCCTGCAAGCCGCCTTGAAGGACTACGGCAAAAAATTGAAACTGAATGACAAGGTAAAAGTGGCGGTACAAGGGTTCGGTAACGTCGGCTACTACTTTGCCGAAGGCGCCGAGAAGGCCGGTTTCGAGGTCGTCGGCATCTCCGATTCGAAGGGCGGGATCACCGGCCGTAAGCTGCACCCGCCGAGCATCCTGCAGGTGAAGGAGGAGCAAGGATACCTCGCCGGAGTGTACTGCAAAGGCACGGTCTGCGACATGGTGCCGCACGAGAAAATCTCTTCGGAGAAGTTCCTGGAGATGGAGACGGATGTGTTGGTACTGGCGGCGCTTGAGAACGCGATTACGGAAAAGAACGCCAGCCAGATCAAGGCCAAGGTCATCCTGGAGCTTGGCAACAGCTCGATCAGTCCGGAAGCGGACGCGGTCTTGAATGAGCGGGGGATCCTCGTCTTACCGGACATCTTGGCGAACGCCGGCGGCGTGACCGTCTCGTACTTCGAGTGGGTCCAAAACCTCCAGGGTCTCTATTGGGAAGAGGAGGAGGTCCTCACCCGCTTGAAAAAGAAGATGACTACGGCTTTCACCAAAGTAGCGGCGGAGACTGAAGCCCACGATGTCGATTTCCGGACGGCGGCGGCGATCATTTCCCTGAAACGTATTTCAGCGGCCGTCAAAGCCCGCGGAAACATCTAGTCAGTAATGGCAATGACTGTTCAGCCTCTTCCAACGCTGGAATGCCGAGCATGCGTTAACAAGACGCTGGCGATCCTGCGAAATAAGTTCGGCGGCCACGCGGTGCAGGAGAAGAAGTGAAGACGGATATCGCAGATCGCGAAAATGTCTTCTATTGGCAGACTGACCGGGCGGTCACACCTCAGGAAGCAGGTGAAATCTGGGCAGACCGGCACCGTTACTTCACCGATCGAGAAATACTCACTCAGGCGAACGGCTCAACAGTATCGAGCCGTTGGATCCCGCTGCCCAAACGAATCTTGGCAATGTGAATTCTGTGCGGATCGGCAGGCTCGAGTCAGGCGCGGAAGTCGTGATTCGTTGTCATCCGAAAGGAATTTCCAATGGGTATTTTTTCGCGGAAGCCACTGCAGCGCAGTGGGCGGTGAAGGCTGGGCTACCAAGCTTCCGTACTCTAGGCATCCACGAGGCCACTGGAGATGAAGATTTCGCAATTCATGTTTGCGAGAAGCTTCCAGGTACCGCACTCAAGAATCGAGTGGAAGCACATCCGGCCGATGAAGCAGCACTGCTTCAGGAGGTCGGTCGCACCATGGCTCGCTTACACAGGATAAAAGTCGAGAATTTCGGTCCGTTCGACAACGGTTTGGCTCAGGAGGGGCGACTTAGCGGCCTGCATCCCACATTAGCCACGGCGGTAAGAGCCGGTCTCGATTTCAACCTTGATGTGCTGGTTGCTCAGGAGGTTTTTACCAAAAAAGAGCGCGGGGCTATCGAGGAGCTATTTGACTCAGGAAATCCATCTTTGCAGTGCGGTCAATCAGTGCTGGTGCATAATGATTTCGCGGATTGGAACCTCCTGACGGATGGCAAGACCATTACCGGGATACTGGATTGGGACGAGTGTGTCGGGGGTGACCCGATATCCGATATCGCCTGCTGGAGCACGTTCTTTCCGCCTGAACGCCTCACCGGTATGCTCCACGGGTACTGGCAGGAGGCGAAAAAACCTCAGCATTTCGAAGAAAAATTCGAGTTGCTGCGTTTGCGGTACACGATTTCCAAAATGACGCTTCGGTTGCGTCGATACACCTGGCAACCGGACGCCTCAGTTCGGGAAGGAATCGACGTGGGCAAGCAGCACCTTAACCGATCATTGAGACAGTTCGGGATACGGTCATGACCGACAACGATCAATCGCTCGAATCGAGGGTGGCTTCGATCGAGCGGCGGAACCAACGTGTCGAGTACGACAAGGCGTGGGAGACCAGCAAGATGCGCCGCGGGTTGATCGTCGGATTGACCTATCTGGTAGTTGTGGCGTACTTAGTAATTCGTCACACACCGGATCCTTTTTTGAACGCTCTGGTACCGGCCCTGGGTTTTTTCTTGTCGACGCTGGCACTACGCACAGTGAAGGCGCGTTGGATTACCCGATTAGCGGAAAAGAGCGACCGATGAATACGAACCCCAGGGCCATTCGAATCCTTTGCTACGGTGACTCGAATACTTACGGAGCGACTCCGGACGATTTGGCTCGCCAACCGGCAAATATTCGTTGGACGGGGCAATTACAAAACATTCTGGGTGATTGCTATGAAATTATCGAGCAGGGTCTTGGCGGGCGAACCACGGACCTAGATGAGTCGGAAAACCAGCACCGTAATGGCCGTATCTACCTACGGCCACTCGTTGAGTCTGCAAATCCATTCGATTATTTCGTGCTGATGCTCGGGACAAATGACTTGAAGGCGCAGTTTAGCCGCAACGCCGGAAATATTACTGCAGCACTAGAGCTCCTGATTACGGACGTACGAAAATATGCTCGTACCAATACGGGAGCGGCGCCCCACATTCTGTTGATAGGTCCGTCAAATATTAATTCGCACGCACCGGATTTTCGACCAGACATGTGGGCTGCAGTTGAAGAGATTCCTAAGTTAGCTGTGTTGCTGAAAGAGGCTGCACCGGAGTGGAAAGTAAATCTAATTGATGCCCGTGCGGTGACCAAGCCTGGAGACGACGGGCTTCACTTTGCCACTGAATCACACCGCCCACTGGCTGAAGCTGTTGCCAAGATAATTCAGGTAAGCACATGACCTACCTCGACATCTCGCTGCCGATCCGCGACGGCATGCTCTCCTGGCCGTCGGACCCCGACGTCAGGATCACCCAGTTCAAGACCGTTGCCGACCAGGGAAGCGACCTGGTAAAGATCGAATCCGGCAACCACCTCGGCACCCATGTCGATGCCCCGAAGCACGTCATCGACGGTGCCTCGGGGATGGACGTCTTCCACTTGGAGACCTTCCTCGGGCCGGCCACGGTCATCGACTTGACGGAAATCGTCGGCGACGAGATCCTTCCCCAGCATCTCGGTCAAGCCGAGGCGGGGACGATGGAGCGGGTCCTTTTGAAGACCCGGAACACGACCGACCGGCTGCTTGAGAAACCCTTTACCGAAGACTACGTCGCCCTATCCGGCGACGCGGCGCTTTGGTTGGCCGAGCGCGACGTGAAGCTGGTCGGCATCGACTACCTCTCCATCCAGCGGCGTGGCTCCGACGGACGGGCCCACACCGAACTGCTGCGGAAAAACGTCGCGATCATCGAAGGACTCTGGCTGGTCGACGTGCCGCCCGGCACCTACGAGCTGATCGCCCTGCCGCTCCGGCTTGAAGACGGCGACGGCACCCCGGCCCGCGTTATACTGAAGTCATGAGTGAAAAAAGCATCGACCTGGTAATCGGTGGGACGTCCGGCTTGGGGCTAGAGATCGCTACCCGCTTGTCTGAGGAGCGGCCAACCGTCGTGACCGGCCGCCATGACCCGGAACGCGAAGTCCTTACCTTCCACGAGCTGGATCTAGCGGCAGGACCGGAGCTGCCATCGCGTCTCGAAGCGCTCTTCGCCGAACTGCCACGCGTCGAGACCCTGGTCTATGCGGCCGGGTTCTATCAGGAAGGACGCGTCGATGAACTTTCGGTCGAGGATATCGAACAGATGATCGATGTCGGTGAGCGCGGCCTGGTCTATGCCGTCCGGGAGGCGTTGCGCCGCCAAGGCGAGCTGAATGAGCTGATCACGATCACCTCCACTTCGCAGTGGACCCCGCGGGAAAAGGAGCCCGTCTATAACCTGGTCAAAGCTGGCGCCGGACACTTCAGTAGCGCCGCCGCCCAGGACCCCCGCATCCATAAGGTCCTGGTAGCCGGCCCCGCCGGCATGGACACTCCGTTCTGGGACGGCATCGACCGCGCGGGTTTAGGCGAGATGCTCGACCCGGCCTGGGTGGCGGAGCAAGTGATGGAGCTTCGTTCGGGTGATTACGTCTACAATTTCACGCAAATCCTGCGCGACCCGCCGCGGGTGCATACCGTCGAACAACGGTAGGGTTTCGTACGAACTTCCATTTAACCACCGGCCGCATTCGCGGTAGAATCAGGTCATGGTCAAAAAACAAACAGGGGGTACCCGTAAACTCGTCCATAAACGCTGGGTCCGCTTGATGGAGGGATTACTCGTGCTCGCTCTGGTCGTCGGAGTCGGGTACTTCGTATCGGAGAAATTCGACGGCAAAGACCCCAAGAGCGCCGAAGATCAGAAGGGCGACAAGAAAGAGACGGGAATCGAGGTCAAGACGGAGCCGACCGGCGCCACCCTCAGTCTTGACGGCAAGCAACTGAAGGACAAATCGAACACCTTCCTTAAAACTTCTAAAGGCAAGCACACGGTCAAACTGACACTCGCCGGCTATGACGACCAGGAGGTGACGGTCGACCTGATCGAGAACCTGCCCTACGAGCTCGAACACACCTTCGTCAAGAACGGCCAGACGGTCGTCGGCACGAACGACGGTAAGGTCCAAACGACGTACGCGCCGGACCAGCTCCAGACGTACACGAGCGACAAGTTCGGCTACACGATCAAGTATCCGAAGGACTGGACCGTCGACACCGATCCCGGCGGCCTGCCCCACTTCTACAACAAGGCCAATTCGGACAAGACCAAGGGCCAGCCCGGTGCCGAGCTGGAGGAGAGCCTGGCGATCCTGGTCAGCGATAACCCGCGTTCGCTGCCACCGAAGGCGTGGTTTGCCGATCAATCAGCCGCCGCCGGCGAAGACCAGTCGAAAGTCACCGGGCGCGACGTCACCGTGAACGGCCGCGCCGGGTACCGCGTCGACACGCCCTACGGTTTCGTGCCCTACACAACGACGATTTTCGGCAGCGGCACCCGCATCTTCCAGCTGCAGGCCAAGCAGAACGCCCCGGAACGCGCCATTTACGACCAACTGGTCGCCACGTTCTCGCTGAAGTAGAGGGATGATCGCTGGTACCACGAAACCGCCTTCTCCCTATCAGGCGGTGATATTCGATATCGACGGCACCCTGACCCCCGAAATTTCCTGGACGACGCTTACGCGCGATCTTGGCGCGGATACGGAAAAGCACCGCGATTTCTACCGTGCCCTCCAGAAAGGTCGCCTGTCTTACGAGGAGGCCAAGCATAGTCTGCTTCGCCTGTGGTGTGCTACCGGTCAGGCTGACCGCGCCACCTTCACCGAGATATTTGAATCCTGGCCGATTTATCCGAGCGTCCCTAAGCTGGTGCGCGACCTGCGCGGAAGGGGCAAACGAGTCTGTTTGATTACCGGTTCCGTTGATTTGTACGCGACGGTGATAGCCCGCCGTCTCGGGGTGTCGGATTACTATGCCAATACCGAGCTCGTTTGGGACGACAGAGGTGCCTTGATTGATTTCCACTATCGCCTTGACCAAGCAGCGGTCAAGCTAGAAAATCTGACGAAATTCTGCGCCGACTACGGCCTTGATCCGACGGATTGTCTGGCCGTCGGAGACGACGAAAATGACATTTCGTTGTTCAAGGCTACCGGCCGCGGGATCGCGGTCGGTGGAGACATTCCCGCCGACGTGCGCAAAGCAGCTTATTCATGCTTCCCTACTTTGTCGGAGGCCCGCGACGTCTGGTCGGACTAGCAGGGGTACTTCAATTGCAACTCAGTTGCATCTGAAGTACGGTGAGAGCATGTCTAAACGCGACTCAGTAGCATCTGCCATCGCCTACCTGCGTGCAACCGGGGTCCGGGTGACGCCGCCGCGCCGCCAGGTAATCGAGACGCTGGCTCGACTAACGGGTCCTCGTCCGGCCGATGAAATCTATCGACGGCTGCGCGGGCCGAGACCGCATCGCGCGACGGTCTATCGAATCGTCCAGGCGCTCGAGGAGGCCGGCGTGCTCAAGCGAATCCACTTCGACCGGCACGAAGCGGAGCGCTACGAACTTTCCGACGCGGTGACTCTCCATCATCACCACCACGTGGTCTGTGAGTCGTGCGGGGAGGCGAAAGCGGTTGCCTGCGCCGCGGCGACCAGGCCCCGGGTGCCTGGTTTCACTGTCCTCAGGCACCAGCTCGAGTGGTACGGCCTTTGCCGATCCTGCGCGAGGACGGCGTGAGTGCCTTTTGGCAGGCGGTCGTCTCGACTACCGTCATCGACCTGATCGAGTTGGCCATGATCATCATCGTCGCGGCGAAGTTCTGGAACGAACGCACGGAGATCCGGCTCGTCAGTTTCGCCGCCGGGGTGCTGCTTTCGACGGTCTTCCTCGATCTCTTGCCGGAAGCAGCCAAGGACGTTACCGAGCCGAAGCAACTGTTCGCGGCGATCCTACTGGGGATGATCGGCCTTTTCTTCGTGGAGCGCCTGCTCCAGCGGGACCACTCCCACACCAGCCATGCCGAGGCCCATGCCGGTCATCAGCATTCCCCGGCGTCGCGATACTTCATTATCATCGGCGATGGTTTGCATTCGATGATCGACGGCTTTGCGATCGCCGCCAGCTTCATCCTCGACCCGGCGGTGGGGCTGGTGACGACGCTGGCCGTCCTCGCCCATGAGGTGCCGCACCAGATCGGGGACTACTCGATCCTGCGGCGGCGGGGCCTTTCACAGTGGCGGGCCTTGATCGTCAACTTTACCTCCGCCCTGACGGCGCTGGCCGGTGTCGCCGTGACGTTCATCTTCCAGGCCGGCGTGGAAGATCATCTCAACCTCTTGATCGGATTTACCGCCGGCATGCTCCTCTACATCGCCGCCGTCAACCTCCTGCCGGAAATGTTGCACGGTCAAGCACGCGGCCGGGCGCTCTACGTGACGCCCTTCGTGGCGGGCTTGCTCCTGATTACCGTCTTGGTCCAGTTTTTGCCGGGGTAGCGGCCGGTTTGCCAACGCGAGAGCAACTTCGGTTCAGAACCCCGATTCGCAAATCTACTTGCTTAATTCTTGTGCAGTTGGTAACGAGACGCCTGCCCCAAGTCTTTGAACAGATAGTGAAGCCGCACGATTTGCGTAGTCCAAGGCTTCTTTTACTGCAACACCTCGAGCAAGTTGGGCAGCCAGCGCGCCCACAAAGCAGTCACCTGCTCCAGTTGTGTCAACAACTTCGACCTTATGACCGGCCGTATCAATCACCTTTTCGCCGACCAGAGAAATAGCACCGGCTTCACCCAGGGTGACCGTAATCACTTGCTTGTCATCGTTTCGTAACTTTCGTATGCTCACCATTACTCGCTCTCTATCAGTCGTTGGCTCACCGCCAAGGTAGTGTGCTAATTCTGTTTCGTTGAGCACGAGGTGATCAACTAGTGTTGTGAGCTTTTTTTCGAGTGTCTTGGCGGGCGCCGGATTGAGAATAGTAGACGCTCCTGACTCCTTGGCGTGCTGGAAGCCGCTGATAATAGCGTCAACCGGCACCTCGTATTGAGCTACGACGACATCGCCCCTGCCAATAGGTGCTTGGGCAGCGTCCCCACTGGTAACCAAGCCATTAGCGCCAGGCACCACGACAATCGTGTTATGACCACCCGAAATCGTAATCAAGGCGGTTCCTGTTGGAGCGACGGCAACCTCGCTGACGTTAGTCAGGTCGAGGCTTTCTTTTTTTAGGAACGACAGCAACTCTTGGCCGAATGCGTCCTGACCAACCTTGCCGACCATTTCGGTCTTGGCTCCGAGCCGTGCAGCAGACACTGCCTGGTTTGCGCCTTTGCCACCAGGAATATAATGTAGCTCCGTTCCAGCTACAGTCTCACCAACTCGTGGATGCCGTTCGGCATTCACGACTATATCCATATTAATGCTGCCAATTACGATAACCTTTCCCATATTCAAAGCTTAGCAGAACGACAATTGTGCTAATCAGCTGCTACGCGGTTGTGCCGAAAACTTCGCAAGTTACTCTAGGGTGATAGGCACTCGGGTTGCCTGAAAACCAGCGATCCCTGCAGAGCAACTGGGTCTCGAAAATCGATACCCCCGAAACCGAGACTATAGCGTGGCGGCACCCTATCTCGGTTTGGCGCGCCGTGCTTTTGCGGTGATCCCGGTTGGGCGCCGGAGCAGCCAGATTCCCAAGATGACCATCGCGATGGCGATCAAGTGGGCGACGGCGAGGCCGAAGACCTCAGCCGTGTCGAAACGGTAGAACTCGACGATCGCCCGGCCAAGGGCGTAGATGACGAGGTAGGCCCCGAGCACGGCGCCGGGTTTTTGTCGCAGCTTCGGCCGGAGCAGGAGCAAGGCCGCGACACCGATGAAGTCCAGGCCGGCCTCGTAGAAGAAAGTCGGGTGGAAGTAGGCGCTGCCAGCGTACTCCGCCGGACGGTTGAGCGGTTCGATAAAGATTTTCCAGGGTGCATCGGTCGGTGGTCCGAAGGCTTCTTGGTTGGTCCAATTGCCGAAGCGGCCGATTGCCTGGGCCAAGAGGGCGCTCGGCGCCCAGACATCGAGGAGGGTCAGGAAGGAGATGCGGTGACGGCGGCAAAAGACGTACAGGCCGAGCGCACCGCCGGCTAAGCCACCGAGGATGCCGAGGCCGCCGTGGTTGAGAGCCAGGATCTCGCTGGGAACCTGGGCATAGCGATCCCACTGGTCGATCACGTGGTAGAGCCGCGCGCCGATGATGCCGGGGATGACGCCGTAAAAAATCGACAGTTGGAGCTGGTCAAGTGTCAGGCCCCGGCGCTTCGCCTCCGGCTTGGCCAGGAGGTAACCACTGACGATGCCGGTCAGGATAAAAACCGAGTACCAGTAAATCGTGAACGGGCCGAATTCGACGGCGACGGGGGAAATCATGCGCGCTGGCGGCTTGCCGCGGTTAGCGCAAGGAACGGTATCAACGACAAGGCGGCGGCTATTCCGGTGGAAATCCAGAGGATTTGGAAGCCATCGGTGGCGGGAAAGAAGTGGCCGAAGCGGTCGATTAACCACCCGGTCAGGGAGGTGCCGACGAGGAGGGCCAGCCCGCGATTGAACTGGTAGTAGCCCGTATACTCGCCCCGCCGATCGGCCGGTGTGACGCGGAGCATGATCGGGTAGGAGAGCATCAGGACGGCGGCCCCGGCGAACATGCCGAACGGCAGCAAGAAGGAAAGAATCGCATGGTCGGTGATGGTACCAGCCACGATCATTCCGGCGGCGTAGAGGACGACCACGCCGGCGGTATACTGGCGCGGGTCGAAGCGGTCGACGATGTGGCCGGAGACCAGGGAAGCGATCAGGTAGGAGAGGATCACGACCACGAGCACCGGTAGTAGCTCGGTTTTGGACAGGTTCAGGCCATTCAAGAGGTACAGGATGACGAAAGCACGGATCGCCGCCAAGGTGTATTCCCAGAGGAAGTGGGTGGCCAAGAACAAGCGCAGGTTGCGGTCGGCCTGCAGGCGCTGGTAGAAAATCGGCAACACCGTCCTGATTTGCAATTTCTGCCTCGGCCGGCCGTTCCGTCGTTCTTTGATGAGGCGGAGGCTCACCAAGGTGATGATCAAAAAGACCACGCCGCTGGCCAGGAACGGCGCTCCGAGCCCGGCGTTCAGAAGCGCGCCGCCGCCGAGCAATGCTAGCGCGACCCCGGTGCCTTGGAAGATGCTTTGGTACGCCCAGGCGCGACCGTACTCATGCGAGTCCAGGGTATCGGGGTACAGCGATTGGTAGGCGGTGTAGTAGGCGTAGTAGCCGATAAAGAAGAGTACGACGGCGGCGACGATCAACCAGTAGGCCTGGAGGAGAGCGATCGCGACGAGGCCGAGCAAGACCAAGGGCGTGGCGGCCAACATGTAGGGGAGGCGCCGCCCGTACTTCGTCCAGGTGCCGTCGGAGGCCTGGCCAACCAGGAGCGGCACGGTCAGCGCCGCGAAGCCTTCGACGCCGACGGCGAAACCGACGGCCAGGTTGGAGGGCGCGACCTTGGCGACGACCAGCGGCAGGAAGAAGGTGACGGTGGTGGCCGTCGTGGTCAGCCCGAGGACGGCGATGCCTAGGATGATCCAAAGCCGCCGCTGGGGGTGGCTAGCAACCATGGACCTGCGCATGGTGGGACGATCTCGAACAGGCGGTCCTCCGGGAACGAGTCCCACGGCGCGAGTTCGCCACTAAGAAACTGTGAAAAAGCAGGTTTACGGCGAGACGTTTTGGCGGGTCCGGCAGGTCGACACCCTGGAGCCCGGACCGGAACGGCGTTTTGTCATGGCTGCCAAGCGAGGAAGCGTTACTCACACGCTCATGGTGCCTGAGCCGAGGCAAAAAAGCCACCTCGCGACGGGCGACGGGCGGCTCCTATATACTGAAGCGGATGTTACGCGGTCGACAGTGGAAATTAATGCTCGGCACCTTGGCCTGCGGCCTGGTGCTTGGCGGTTTTGCCGTCCTGGCGGTCGCCCAAGGCCCAGCCAGCGGGCAAATCGCCACGCCGGCGCCCTCGCCGGTGAACCCCGAAGCCTGCAAGCAAGCGGAGACAGGGATCAAAGAACGGGCGGCGGCGATCGTCGAGCAAGCCCAACCCGACCGGCAGGTCATTGACCAGGTCGCGACCCAGGTGACCCGCTACTATACCGACCAGGCGGAGCCGGCCGGCGCCAAGGTGCGTGACTATGAGGCGGCGACCAAGGAAATCGAGAAGCGGCAAGCGGCGATCGACGGCCTGGTTGAGGATGCGAAAAGCGCCCGGGACGCCTTTTCCTGCGAAGGTAATAACCCCCGGCAAGACCTGGATGAACTCACGCGAAGCCTTACCGCGCTGAGCAAAGGGATGAAGGATTATCGCGGCACCGTCCGCACGCTGACGGTGTCGGTCCGCACGGCTGATGTCGCGGCGCGTCGCCCGACGCCGTCACCGATCTCGACCGAGAAGCCGCGGGGAGTCTTATGAGGCGGCTGATCGGCATTGGCGTAGCCGTGCTGGTAGTAATCGTGGTAGCCGTCGTGGCGGTGCTTGCCTACCCGAAGAAAAAACCCGCCCCGGTCATCGCGCCGACGCCGACGCCGGAGTTCACCGTCCGGACGACCAACGACCTATATCTCGCCGAACAGCGCTTGAATGCGATCGACCTGAACGTCTGGGATGCGGCGATAACCCAGAACGTCGAGGCGGCGAAGACGTTTTAGCCTGGCTGTGGCGGGGTGGGGACTGTATACTAAAAGATAGAAAACAAGGGGGGAATCGTTAGCCTAGGGTAGGTTATTAAGCCCGAATCCCTCATGCCGAGCCTCAGTCTGATCGTTATCTCGCTGGTCATCGCTGCGACGATGTGTTTTGTCGTGGTGCTGTTCCTAAACACAGCTACGCGGAACCGGATCGCCCGTCTCTTCAACCCACACGACGACACTCGAACTGTCATGAGCGTGATTAACCGACTGGCGGTAGAGGAGCGGCAGCTCGAGGGCTTGCTGTCGAAGAGTCTGAAGACGATTTGTGAAACGCTAGGACTGTCTTCCGGCCGCTTCGTTATCCTTGACGATGGCAAGCTCTATAAGGCGGTTCACTATGGCAGCGTGCCGATTCGCATCCCGACCCTCTCCGAACTGCAAAAAGTCTCACTGCCGCGCCTGCTGGCGGACGACTACTCCGGTGGTGTCCGTAAGCAGATCCTGGAGAAGTATACCGTCAGCGCTCTCTTCTCCTTACGCGCAGAGGAGCAACACGTCGGGTTCCTGATGCTTGGTCCGAAGCGGGCGGGCGAGGCCTATACGACTCGCGACCTGGCTCTTCTGGAAGCCGTTTCGGAAGCGCTGACCGCGCCGATTATCAACGCCAGGACCTATCGGAAAATCGAGGTCCTTAACGCGGCGCTCCAGCAAAAGGTCGATGAGGCCACCAATCGGCTGCGCATCATCAACCACAACGTCAGAGCGCTGGATACGGCGAAAGACGAATTCATCTCGGTCGCTTCGCACCAGATGCGGACCCCGCTGACGGCGATCAAGGGAGGCATTTCACTGGTCATGGACGGCGACGCCGGTCGTGTCACCAAGGAACAGCAGGCGTACCTACAGCAGGCCTATGCTTCGGCCGAACGCCTGCTCGAGCTGGTGACCGACCTCTTGGACGCTTCTCGGATGAGTGCCGGTCGTTTCAGTTTGGAGAGTAAGCCG
>JAABUS010004004.1_pt1 | contig 22377 bp, 18 predicted proteins | sample 5560161 | NCBI WGS metagenome assembly JAABUS01 (sample SAMN10711885, study PRJNA513376) | rock metagenome | isolation source: Antarctica rocks | place: Antarctica: Victoria Land, Trio Nunatak nord | collected 2016-01-04
TGACCCTCAACCAGGCCTCCCAAACGGCCCGCTTGGAGACCTCAAACGACTTCGGCTTCGGCTCGCTCACCCAGCTCCTCCCGCCTGAGACGGTTGACCGCCAAACGAGCCCGGACGACCCATCCCCTTCGCTCGACCCGCATTACCAGGCTTCAGCGCTACTACGAGATGGTCCGCCCCTGTGCCCCGCATAGCTACTCAGCCCCTCGCGGTTCAGCCGCTTGGGGCGCTCGCTTCCACAAGCGGCCGTGGGCCAGCGCTGCGCCACTGGCCGCCCGCGGGCGCGGGACGACAGGTTCACACGTTCCGCACAGAAGCCCAGACCACGCTCGCGCCACCTCCATGCCGGACACCACCTGGCCAATCAACAGGCACCCGCCAGGCCCATCCCGGAGCCCGAAAGCGTCCCCGGTTTCGATGCCACCTATTAGCTTTCGACACGTCATCAGTGGTTCGCTCGCGCTCGCCTTCGTGATCCACACCTGCCGCGCTCCATGGCGCGACTTTTCCCGCGACGCTCACCACCACAGCTCTTGACCGCAGCAGCTCACGGTGGTTTGCGGCCCCCGCCTGCACGACGGCCGCGGAGCGCCACCAGACCAACCGGCCCAGCTCCCCATCTCCTGCACAGCACCGCATCCAGCGATCTGGTTTCTACATCCAGCCTCCTTGAACGTTCGTGTTCACACCTTCCGGCGCGAAGCAGAAAAACGCAGACATCACGCGATGCGCTGCTCCTCGCGGATCGGAGAAGCGTGTCGCGGAGCTTGCCGGAGAGGTGCCGGGCACGGGCCGGGTCTTGCTATCACGGACCAGCCCGCTACCACTAGCTCATTAGCCCTTGCCTTAGACCAGCCACCGACCCCTCGCCTCTGGCCCCGGCGCGGCCACGAGACAGCGGTCGGCGCGGTAAGCAGTCGATCATCGTCGACTGCTGGGACATACTGTCCACCGGCGAGACCTATCACGACCTCGGCGGCGACTACTTCGCCCGCCGCGACCCGAAAAGTCCGGCCAACCGCCTCGTCGTCCAGCTCGAGCGCCTCGGCTTCACCGTCACGGGCAGGAGACCGGCGCATCGGGCTCAATCGTATGTACTGTCAGAGAGGGCCTCGGCCTGCTGGCGCAGGTCATGGATCAGCTTGGCGATCGTCTGCAGCGCTGGCTTCTCCTCGTCGAGGACGGCGAGGAATGCTTTTCCGCACCAGAGCGCGAACTCGTCATGGTCTTTGCCCAGCACGAGGCCCGCGAGCCGCTCGGCGGCGTCGAGCCGCCCCCACAAGTAGTCGTTCTCGCGATACTGGCGCTTGAAGAACGCGCGGAAGTGGCCCACCCCCAAGCCCTCAAGCTTCTCACCGTCTGGCGCGACGAGCAGGCGGGAGTCGAGCGGGCTCATGCGCAGCACCTCGACGTTGTCGCGTTCTCCGGCGCGTCCGGCCGTCTGTACAGGATGCACGAGGACGTCCCACAGCGGGAACCCGAGGTAGCGGACCATGAGGTCGTACCGCGTGTCGTGCGCCCAGTCCTTGGTGAGCTCGACGACACGTAGATAAAGCTCGTGGGTGAAACCGCTGAGCTGCTCGCGGTTGAAGGTCCGCACCGATTCGACCAGTGTTTCGAGCTCAACCTCAGCACCGACAGCGAATCCGTCGAAGCCGTAGCGGGCCACGTGGGCGCCGATCGGTCCTTCGGAGAAGTACATCCGGGTGGCATCGATGATCGATGGCTCGAAGGGGCGTCCGGACCGCATGTCGCGGAGGTCATTGACCGCGGCCCAGAGCAGGGTCTTGAGCGCGTCGATCTCTTGGCGGGGCGGGGCGCTCGCTTTCCTCTCCTCGTCCTCGTAGAGCCAGTTGAGGCCCGTGATGACGAACTGCACCCGCCGGATCCCGTATTCGAGATCGAAGGCCCTCAGGAACTCGATCTGCGGGTCCGTCTGCCCGTCCTTTTGGACGAACAGGTCGTGCCCCTCGGCCCACGTGCGCATGCTCGCGCGCACGACAAACGCGTGGTCGGTGTCGGGGGGGAAGTCGCAGACGGCGCAGAAGGTCTCCGCGAGGTCGTCGACGGCCCCGCTGATCTTCGAGCGCAGATACGTTGGGTAGGTCAGGCCGGCGCCTATGCGGGCGAGATCGTTGAGTTCCGTCTGCCACTTCCCCATCGTTTCGAAGTTCGGTTCGGTCGCGTCGCCAACGATGTCCCGCACCTGCGCCCGCGCGTAGTGGAAGTTCGACTCCACGACGTCGCGTACGCGGCGGACGCGCTCATTGAGCCGGTTGATTTCGAGCACCTGGTCGAGGATGGCCTGGTGACGAGGGACGCCGACCACCGCCGCCCTGACCGTCGCGAGCGGGCTCGGGACGTTGGTGTCTGCCTCGTGGCGGGTGTCCGCCTGCTTCGGGTCGGGCTCGAGGAAGAGCAGCTTGCGGTCGACCTGTACGTCCGCGCTCTTGTCGCGAATGGCGCCGACAACACGGCCAAACGGCCGGTTGTCCAGCACGCCGCCATCGACAAAAAAGCGCCGCTCGGCCTCGACTCCGACCAAGTCGTAGACCCGGAAGAACTGCGGGTGAACGTCCCCGGAGCCGGACGGGAGGATTCCTCGCAGCTCCGCCACGCTGATCGGCGGGAAGGCCCCGGGGAAGCTCGACGTCGCGCGCGCCGCGAACGTCAGCGCCGGGTTGTGTTCGGGGGTGAAGTGATCCTCCCCATCGTCGTAGCGGAACTCGAAGACGTGCCGGTGGTTGCGATCGTGGGCGACGGGCGGGTCTTCGAGGACGAGCCGCCGGTCGTAGCCCTCGAGGTCGGTCATGGTGACGAAGAGCTGCAGGCCGTGGCCCTCGGGCATCAGGGTCGCCGGCCGCGACTCGGGGTCGTCCATCTCGGTCAGGGCGCCGTGGAGCCAGACGCACATCCTGCCGCCGCTAAGGGGTGCGTCCTCCAAGTCGAGCACCAGCGGCCCAGCCTTGAACACCAGCGGCACCCACTCCGGGCCGCGAGCGAGGCCGCCGATGTCCCCGCGCTCCATCCAGAGGTCGCGAAGCGCGTCCTGCGAAAGGTTGTGGGCGAGGGCCTTCGCGAGATAGACCCCGTTAATGCCGCCCGCGGACGTCCCCGAGATGACGTCGACAACGACGTCGATATCGGGCTCGTCCTCGGCCGCGCGTGCGAGCATCTGCCGGTAGACATTCTCCGTCGAAGGCGCCGCAACGTCGTCGGGCAGGCGCGAGGCGCGCACGAGCCGGTGGAGCTCCTTGGTGATGCCGTGCATGTAGATACACAGCGACACGCCGCCATAGCAGACGACGGCGAGGCGGAGTTCCTTCCGGCCGCTGCTGTCCATCAACCCGACCCTCTCAGAGCCCACGGGCAAAAGCAACCACGTGTCAGGGCTGGTAGGAACGAACGAAGTGCCGATTCAGGCGCGCGGACAGGAAGAGGTCGAACCCTCCCCACGGACCCAATTCAGGTGGGCTGCTGAGCAGGATCAGCGCGGCCGGGCAGTCCTCGGGCGCGGTGACGTGCAGCTGCCGGCGTTTTGCAGGAGCGCCGGTCGGAACGGGTGCGAGGGAGCCGCTATCGCCTCGGGCGCGCTGGAAGCTCCGGCTGCGCTGGGCCAGCAGCTTCTCAGGATCCGGGCGGAGGCCCGCGCCTTTTGCCCAAAGCTGTCGCGATCACAGACATACTCGAGGTCGTTCTCGTACTGGAGATAGCGCGGCGGCCGATCCGCGGAACTTAAGACCGGCAGCGGCGACACCACGGTGACGCCGAGACCGACGAGAAAGGGGAACGAAAAGGAGACCCGACGAAAAGACGACGGACGACGACCGATAAGGCGCACGCGCGCGAGCGCCGCGTTGTTCCTCGGACCTGCGTGAAAAACCCGGGATGGTTGCCGGCAGTTCGCCGCTGGTCATGAGTCCTGCGGCGCGGCGCAGCGAGCGGCGGCGTGGGCGCGGGTGGTGGCGCGTGCGCCTGGCACAGAGCGGGATCTGCGCAGGATCCGGCTGGCGTGTAAGCGTCCTTTGTCGAGCGGTTGCGTTGTGGCGGTTGGCGTGCTCAGAGCGTGTCCATCCGGCGGATGCCCGATGGCCGCACCATGGATTCAAACGCGGCATCCGATGCGGACGCGGCTGAAGAAGACAAGCCTTCCTGGGTCTCGGGCGCTCATCACGCCGGGGACGGTGGCGGGCTGAGCTCCAGCGCCTGTGCGACCTGGCCAAAGACCGTCGCGTCGGCGAGGTCCTCATCCCAGTAACGCCCGTGCATCCGCAGCCCGTCGAGCACGAGCAGCTTCAGGCCAGCGGGGGGCGCGGAGACGCCGTCGAGCCGATACACCCGGTTCGTCGGCTTGACGACCGGCGCACTCGGGCCTTCCTTCCCGTGAAGGCCGACGCCGCACACGGGTGCGGCGTCGGGGTCGTCGGCGAAGTTCGACGACAGCACGTCGCCTGGGGTGTAGACGTTGACCCACCAACCGTCCTCCGGCGGGCTGCCCGCGTATCGGCCGGTGAAGTACTCCGGCCAGTAGGCGCGAACGAAGTCGAACGGCATCGCCACGGTCACGAGCCCGTCGATCAGCGCGACCGGCGGGGGCGGCGGATCGGTGACGGGGAAGCAGCCGTCGATCGCGACCAGCGCGCCAAACGAATACGCGACGACGTCGACACGCTCGTGCTCGCCGCGCTTGCCGAGCTCGTCGAGGAGCGTGTACAGCTCACCGCGCAGCTCGCGGTCCGGCTTGCCGGGACGGTCGAGATACCGCATGAACCTGGCGGCGACCAGTCCGCCGTCGGCAAGCCCCGAGAAGATCCTGGACTTCCAGATTGCGAGCCCGCCGAAGCCAAGCACCAGACCCTCCACCCCCTTGGGCAGGCGCGGGACGTCGCCTGCGGCGAACGTCCCGGCTAGCGCTGCGAGGAGTCCGACGAACGAGATCACGAGCAGCAGGGCGCCGATTAGGGCGTAGAGGATCTGTGCGCGCTCGCGCCGCGTCTTGCCCCGCCGCTGGACGACTCGGGCGAGCGTGGGCACGTGCCGCAGCAGGACTCCCCCAACGAGGGTCAGCTTGGCGAGGAGCGACCCGCGACGCAGTCGGCCCACAAGCGCGTCCTCCGTTGCCAGCGCGTAGACGTCGGCGTACGTCTCCCGCTCGCCCTGCGTGCGCACAATCGTGCAGGCGGCATCGGCGGGGAGGGCGGCCGCAGTCGCCGCGACCGTCGCCTTCGTCCGCACGTCGTACTTGGCGCTGGAGAGGTCCAGCCGGTCGGTCTCGACGGCGAGGCGGCGGGCGAACCCCTCGGCCGACTGGTCTGTCGTGTGCTCGTTCAGACCGCTGATCCACACGAGCGCCCGGCGGCCGGGCGCGGGCGCGACGGTCATCACGTGTCCGCCCTCGGTGGCGAATCGGGGAGCACGACGGGCGTGCGCGAGAACGATGTGCCCGTCCTGCGGAGGTGGCCGATCGCGAGCCGCGCGTCGCCCGGACTGGCGACGGGCGCCGTTGTCCCAAGTAGGGCGAACGTCATCAGCATCCCGCCGGCCACGGGCGAGGTGTGGGTGGCGAGGAATTACAACGGCTGCTGCGCCGCAGGCGGGGGGCAGCAGTTCCGCGACCCGCCACCGGACACCGACGGTCGCCTCGTCGAGTGCCGAGTCCGGACCGCGGTCGGCCATTTAGACGGCCAGCAATACGCCAGCGTAAGGATGACCGCGTGCCGTAGCTCACGTTCTTATGCATACTCGTCGCCACCGCCACCCTCTCACCCGCGATTCGACGAGCGATGATCTCTCGTGGGGCAGGCCAAGTCAACCCTAGGTGCGACGAACGAGCGGGTGCGAGCTCACGCACGAAAAGGAAACCGCGAGGGCGCCAACGAGCTTTGCACAGCGATGTCGGCGACCAGGAGCAATCAAGCGCGGCAACCGATCCGAGCGGCATCCGCTTCGTGGCCGAAGCAGTCGTCTGCCTCGTCGGCGCGGACGTGATCGCTCAGCGCCGGAAGCAATGACGCGGGCCGCCGGTGCTGGCGCTTCTGCTTCTCGTCCTAGTCGAGATCTCCTGCTACACCCAGGAGGACATCGACCTGGGGGCAGCGCCGAACCGGGTAGCGGCGATCCGGGCCTGGAGGAGGGCGCCCGACCTCGTCTCACTCAACCTTGCCGAGGACGGAGTGATCGAGCTCGGCGCCGCGCTGCTAAGCGTGGCGTGGGGATCGAAGCCGGCGGAGTCGTCGTAGGAGCCTTTTCCTTCGCTTTCGTTGCGTGGCCCCCGCTGGCTGTGAGGAGGAAGCGGGCTCGTCGTCGAACCAGTAGATCGTCGCCAGCTTGTGCGCGGCGCGGCCAACTTTGAAGTCCGGGTGCTCGGCGGCCGTCAGTAGGAGACCGCGCGCCTGCGCCGGGTCTGACTCCATTAGCTCTAGCGCGAGCGAGACCGCGGCCTCCGGTGCGGAATCGGCATGGCCGAAGGCGACGACACTCTCCAACAGCGCCCTGGCCTCCTCGGGACTTGATTCCCACATGTCTCTGCCGAGGTACATGAGATCCCGGGCGGCATCCGCCGCGCTTGGACTTACGCCGATCGCCATCTCGCGGCGGAAGCAGTCAGCGGCACCGCTTAGGTCATCGTGTAGCTCCTTGCGTAGGTGTCCGAGCAGGCGGTGTGCCCCTGGCACGTCAAGCGATGCCGCTTCCTGTAAGAACTGCCCACCCCGCTTGGGGCCTAGCGCTATGCCCAGATCGAGCAGCGCAAATCTCCGTCGCTCCCCTTCGCCTTCTGCGATCACCCGCTCTAGTAGCTTCTGCGCCTCGTCGGGCTCGTCGAAACGGAGGAGATGTCCCAACGTCGCGCAGGCCGCGATCGACTCCTCCTCATCTCCATGTTCCACCGCGAATCGGAGCCAGCGCCTCGCCTCAACATCATCGCGATCAGGTGCGTGCTTGAGGACGGTGACAGCGAGGTTGTGGGCCGCCCGCACATCGCCCATCTCCGCGGCACGGCGGTAGTGCGAAATAGCCTGCTGATGGTCCTGAAGCTCGCTGAGTGCGACACCCAGCGCGAACGACCCGAACCTAACCGTCTTCTCGTCCCCCACCTCCACCGCGTGGCGCCATACCGCTATGGCCGCGTGGACGTCGCCGCGCGAATACGCGAGGAACCCAACCCCCCTGCGATCGCGGTCGTCCAGCACATCGCTCTTGGCAATCGCCTCCCAGGTCTGGATCGGCATTGGCTGAAGGGCGGCACCTCTCACCGCTCCGTCCGACCAGGCAACGATGTAGTCCGATGGCCGGTACGACGCCTCCTCGCCGTCACCCGGCTCCGCCCGCAGGAGGGCGGAACGCTCAACGACAGGAGCGGTACACCACTCCACTCCTCGACGGAAGAGGTCCCCCCAGGCGGGGTCCGATGCTGCGACCGTCGGTCGCTTTTGGTCGTAGTACCCACGCCCAATTACACGCAAAAGACGAGCTGGGATTGGATCGTCAAGGCCCGATCGCGCCCAGTCAATGGCGGCCCACGCAATTGACACGCCCTCTGGGCTCTCGTCATCGCCGCCCTCGAGCTTGCGGACCAATGCCTCGGCGGCGATGAACCACTCCCCGACGCCGTCCTTCATCTCCTGAGCCGGATATCCGAGGCTGGCCGCGGCCTCCACCTCGCGCTCGTCCAGCGGGGCCCTCAACTTCAACTCGATACCACTCAAGTGAGACTCGTGGAGCCAACCAAGAACCGAGCGGATCTCGGGCGCAAGGCTCTCCCGGGACGCTCCGTGCCGCAACTGGGAATACCGTTCGGCCCGCAGCGTCGCGAGCACCACCATGCCCATGGCTGCCGCCTCTTCGAGCCGAGCGAGCGTAAGAGAGCCTGACAGCAGATGCCGATCGACGTCATCGAGCCACAGCACTACCTTACGCTGGCGCAGCCCTAGCCGCTCCCAGTCGCGTCCGCCCCGCAGGCGGTGCAGCGGCACGTCGCGAAGCCTCGATGGAGTACTCGGCACGACGAGTGTCCCCCCGGGCCAAGCAGTGCGCGCGGCCTCCAGGCTGGACCTCGACTTGCCAGACGCCGCCGGGCCGGATACCACTACTAAGGTCTTGTGGCGAAGTGCATCGACAAGCGCCTCATCCTGCGATCGTCGGATATAGGGCGCTCTACGCCGATGACGGCGGTACTCGGCTCCACGCCCGAGCTCGACGCCGAGGGCGAAGGGGTCGACCTCCTCCATGCTCAGCCGGAGAAAGCCCTCGCCAAGATCGTGTCGACGCCGCAACTCCTGCGCGAACGCGTTGACAAGAATCACAACCACTGGAAGCGCTGCCGCCACAGCCGCCGGCGCTCCCAGAACTCCTGCTAAGCGCCCCCCCACGCCCGCGACCGCGACGACGGCAGCCGCCCAGGCGATCCAGCGTGTGAGCCACCGCTGCCTGCCGACTGGATGCACGAATCCCTCTTCCCCTCCATTGCGCGGAGCTACATACTGCCTCTCGCCTCATAGCATGACCAGTTGAGCTTGTCCCGTACGCTGGCCCGGATCCGGGGATGCGCACCAGAAGGGCGGCGTGGCGGACCGCAGGCCGGTCGCTTCCTTCACCGCCACATGGAACCGGTCCGCCACAGGTGACTCGCTTGGGTGCAAGCAGCCACCGTCTCCAGCTCCATCCCACGGGAGCAGTAGCGCGTGCGCGACGCCATTCACTATCCCTTCCGGCGCTAACGAATCAGGCCCGGGGCGAGGCAGCACGTGACTGCTTCGGCCACAACGGGGTCGCTCCGCCTGGGTGGAGCACGCTTGAGGGGCCTGGCGGGGCGACTCTAAGGTGCGATGCGCGTGGCGGTGTCATCCGACTCGAGCGCGGCCCGCCCCGCCCGCGTGAGCCGGTAGCGCGGTGGTTGCGTGAGGTCGACACTGAACGGCCGACTCACCACCACGAGCGCCGAGTTCATGAGCTGTTGCATGCCCTCCTGGACGAGCTCCTCGAGCAGCACGCGTAGCTCCTTGTCGACCCCGGAGAAGATGCCGAGGTCTGTGAACGGCTTCAGCGTGTCCTCGTAGTTGGCCGACCCGCCCGCCCCGGGCCCATCGCGCGCGTAGACCCTGACCATGACCTCTTGGGCGAGTTGGGGTAGCGCAAGTGCGCCGAGACGCTCGGTCTCCGCGCGGACCTTGGCGCCGCGGGCCTCGCTGCCGAAGAGGGCCATTGCCGCCATCTTCGCCCAAGGGGCACCGGCGCGCAACCCATGAGAGCAGCACCGCAGTCGCTGCCGCAGGCCTGGCGCAGCGGAAGGGTCGCTGCGCCCCCGCCCTGCGCGACCGCTTCGGCCACAAATGAGTCGTCCCGGCGGCGGCGGCGTGCCGTACGCTCGCGGCGTCGGGTGCTCTCTAGGCGGCCCCTTCCTCGGGCTGGGCGGCGCCCGCGCCCGCGGAGGCCTCGGCGGACCGGTCGGCCTCGTGGGCGGCGTCGAGCTCGCGGATCCGGTCGCGTAGCTGCCAGCTCTGGGTGGAGTACTCGCCGAAGCGCCGTTTCGCTTCGGCCGCGACCTGGGCCCGCTGGCCGGCGTCCATCCCTTCGAGCGCGTCGAGTTGGCCGGCGAGCCACACCCGGTTCTCGACCAGCTCCCTGCGGCGGGTGGCCTGTGCTTCACGTTGCTCGCGCCCGGGGGCGAGCAGGTGGTCGGGCAGCCGTTCGCCGGCGAGCTCGTCGATCAGCTCGACGGTCTCGAGTGACCACGGCAGCTGGGCTCCCCCGTCGAGCTCGGAGAAAGACCGCGAGGATTGAGCGACGGCGTCCTCGTTGGCATAGCGGGTCATCACCGCCAGCGCGACCATCCTCCCCGCCTGATCGCCGGGAGCCTTGCCGGCGTTGGCGATAAACGTCCGGGCCTGCGCGCCGGCAAGGCCGGCCTGGAGGTAGGTGCGCTTGGTCTTGCCCGACTTCAGCTCCTCGGAGCTCTCGAAGCCCGGCATCCCGTAGCGGGCGCCCCGGGCGGCGATCTTGTCGAGCTCGCCGCCGAAGTCGACCGCGGCGAGGATCTTCACCACCCGCCCGTCGACCTTGACCCGGGCGAGGTGCTTGACCACGGCGGCGCCGAGCTCGTCGTTGTAGGCCACCGCCGCCCGGCGGGCCTCCTGCTGGGCCTCGCGCTCTTCGCGTCGGGCCTGACGCTCGGCTTCCTCGTCGGCCGCCGCGACCCCGCCGGCCGCGTTCGACGCCGGCGCCGCAGCGTCGGGGTCGCACTCCGCGGTGTCGGCCTCCTTGGCGCGCGCCTTGGCGTCCCTGAGCGCCTCGGCGAGCTGGTCTGATGCGAGCTGGTCGGCGACCTGCTGGCCGGCGATCAGCGCCCGGTAGCCGCCTTTGGCGACGTACGCGGCGCCGAACGCCGACGTCCCCTGACCACCGAAGAGGTAGCCGCCTTCGAAGCTCAGGTTGCCAGGGTCCGCGCGCGGCTCCTCAGTCCGGCCCACACGCGGTTGTACCAGACGCCAGACGAGCAACAGCGTTTCCAAGAGATGCTGGACCAGTTCGAGCAGGAGGTCGAGCAGGAACGCCGCCGGGCTGGTATCAGCATCTTGGATTAGCGTGGCGTGGGCCGGCTATGACTCTCACAGCCGGACCGATCTCAGGGTGTCGGGCCAGATGTCCCGCGAGGTGAATACGAGTACGAGCAGCGCGTCGGCACAAGCGACTTGAAGCAGCCTGTCAGGGCGGGGAACGCGAGCGATGACCTCGCTCGCTCCTTGGTTTGAGACTCCAAGAGCGCTCGGGAGATCCCGTGCCGCTGCTCGAGCCGGTGCTGCCCCCGGACCCGGCTCGCCGCGCGGTGCCGGTGCTTGGGGCTGATCACTGCTGTCGGTCTTACCCGTCCCGGCCGGCGCAGCCCCGAGAGGCTCAAGCGCGGCGGGCTGGTTCCGCGGGTTGCGAGGAGGGCGCCGTCGGCTCGATTGACGAGGTCTTCGGGGGAGTCGCCTTTGCGCAGCTCGGCGTAACCGACACTGACCGAGGTTCCCGAGCTTGCGAGGTCCGAGCGCATGCGATCGAAGCGGGCTTGCGCATCAGCCGGCGTAACGTTGGGTAGCGCGCACAGGAACTCGTCGCCACCAAGGCGCACGAGCAGATCATACGAACGCATGTGGCGTCTGAACCCGGCTCCAGGTCGAGCGGTCGCATCGGCCCGTCCTCGTGCCAGCCAGTGCCACGAACGTCGGTGGCAGCGGGGGCGGCTTGGGCAGCAGCGCCGAGATCAACCTCCGGAACGTCGGGATGGGCCCCGCGCTCAATGTGCGCGGGGAGATAGAGGTCGGTGACGTGTCCTCCATCCAGGGACACGGCGTGGCCAAACGGCCCCTACAGAGCATCGCTGTCTGCGAGAGCACCGAGCTGGAGTTCGTGCCGCTCGCAGGCAGCATCTTCCCTCAGGTCGAGGTGAGGGTTCGCGTGAGCTACACGGACCTGGCCGCCCAGGCCTACTACACCGACCTGCAGTTCAACGTCGCGACGCGGGTCTGGCGCACGACGGTGCATGAACCCACAACTGACACCTAGCGCAGCAGGTTGTGCGTGAGGGCGGCGATGACTGTCCAGGCGGCGTTGGCGGTGAAGCGCCCGGAGGGGAAGTGCGCGAGTGCTTGGTCTTTGAGGTCGCGGATGGCGAGCTCGACGACGGCGTGGCGGCGGTGCTCGGCCTCGACGGTCGCGAGCGGCTCGCTGCGGTTGGTGGCGAAGGGGTAGCGAAGCGAAGCTACCCCCACCCCAGCCACCCCGACACCAACCTTCATTCGTTTCCTCGTTCGGCCCTCCACAACCCCCACATCACCACGCAGCGTGTCGCTCACATCACATCTTCGGTGTCCGCCAACAGCTATCCTCGCGGGCCATGGGGAACGTGCCCGCGCGACAGCCGGCGTCCGTCAAGGAGGCCGAGGTCTTTCACAATCGGGAGACATTCGCCAACTTCATGAAGTCGGGCTATGTCGCCCTTGGGCTCCTGTTCGTCCCGGGAGTGTTCCTGGCGCTGGTCGTCCTGAATCTGCTCGGCGTGAGCAGCGGCGCGCTCGTGCTTCCCCTGGCGTTGGCGCTGGCCTCCGTGATGTGCGGCTTCGCCGTGCTGCTCAAGAAACAGCAGTTCGACGCTGTGTGGGGCGAGAGGACGCTGACCATCTCGCCCCAGGGCCTGTCGGTCGACAACCGCGACCTGAGGATCGATCTGACCTGGGAGAACGTCCGGTCGATCGAGCGCGCCGACGCGATGGCCGCCCAGACACTCACCACCGGAGTCGGTGTGGCCGACGCCGCAGGCCGGGCGGCCGCTAAGGCGTCGACGAGGCTCGACGAGGCGCTGACCGGCCCGGGCACGATCACCCTCAATCCGACGGCGAAGCCCTACATCAAGGCCCGGATCGCCGAGTACGAGAAGACGCCCGCCGACCAACGGCCTGCGGTCAGGATCTTCGTCGAGCACTACGAGGACGATTGGCGGGCCGGACGCGTCGGCGACTGGGTGCGGGCCTACCGCCCCGACCTCGTCTAGGAGGGTCCCCCCCTCCCGCTTCTCAGTGGGTGAAAATCCTCGTTGGTCGGCGGTCAGTCGCTGGTGCTGTAGCCGAAGTGGTGGGCGAGTTCTTCGCCGGTCGCTTCGCGGCCGAGTCGTTCTTCGAGTCGGTGCCGCTCGTCGGCGAAGCGCTTGAAGTGGGGCAGCAGGTAGCTGGATTCTCATCCGGAGTGGACGGAGCCAGGGGTCAGATCAGATGGACCGATCTCAGGGGGTCGGGCCAACCTGGCCAAACTCGCCGCCGGCGAGCGCACTACCGACAGATGCGCGAGCAGCTGGCCAGGGAAGAAGGCAAACAGCTCTACCGCCAGCGGGCGATGACGATCGAGCCGGTGTTCGGACAGACCAAGCACAACCGCCGTGCTGACCGCTTCCAACGAAGAGGCCTGGGCGCCTGCCGCTCCGAATGGCGACTGATCACTGCCACCCACAACCTCCTGAAGCTCTGGAGGCATGGCCTCGCAACCGTCCCCGCCTAACCAGCGAGAGCCGCAACCCCCGAACTCATCGCCGGCCCCCAGACTGCCAGCACCACCACGCCACGCCACGCCACGCCAGCCGACGGTTAATGAAACAGCCTCCGCCGGGAGCAGTCGTGGACACAGGCTGCGTCAAGGCTTCTGCTTTTCGCGGCGAGCGGCCTTGACATCTTTCGCAAGCGCGGATGAGGGAGCACTCGTCATCCGTCAGGCTGCTCACCTGCATCGTTGGGGTGGCTGCGGTCAGGCTCCTTCGCCATCGGACGCCTGAGGGAGCCCCCGCGGCGCACCCAGCTACGACAGCCGGTATGAGGCGTCGGCTAGAGCGCTTGACGCGCCGACGGAGCGAGAGCAGTGCGAGAGCTAGTTGTAAGACCCGAGCGCGTTGTTCAGCTCGGCGAGCCGAGCTGAGGGCGGCCTCTTGGCGAGGGAGCCGTGTGGTCGCGACCAGTTATAGAACTCGAGCCAGCCGGAAAGCGCGGCGGTGCGCTGGGCCGAGGAGCCGTAGATAGCCCCGTAGGCCCAGCCGCCGAGCATCGTGCGGATGAAGCGCTCGGCCTTGCCGTTGGTGCGGGGGCGGTAGGGCCGGGTGCGGAGGTGCTTGATGCCCATCGCTCGGCAGGCGATCGCGTGCACGGTCGAGCGATAAGCGCCGCCGTTGTCGGTCATCAGCCGCTCGACTTCGATCCCGTGGGCGCGGTAGAAGGCGACGGCGCGGGCCAGGAAGCCGACGCAGCTGCTCGCCTTCTCGTCTGCGAGCACCTCGACGTAGGCGAAGGCGGGTGGCGTCATCGACGCAGACGTGGACGAACTCCCAGCCCGCTCCGCGCGAGCGCTGGCCCTTGCCTCGGTCGCCGGTCGCGCGGTGCCCGGCGCCGCGGTCGCCGATCCGCCCGAGCTCCTTGACGTCGATGTGGATCAGCTCGCCCGGGCGCTCGCGTTCGTAGCGGTTCGCAGGCTCGGGTGCCTCCAAGCGCGAGAGCTTGCCCAGGCCGACCCTCGTGAGGACACCCGACACGGTCGAGAGCGCCATCTGAAGGCACTCGGCGATCTCCGCCCCGGTCATCCGCAGCCCCCGCAGCGCGGCGACCGCCTCGACCCGGCGCTCGTCGGTGCGATTGGCAACCATCTTAGGCGCCGAGGAGCGATCGACCAGACCTACCTCGCCTTCGGCGCGAAAGCGCCCGACCCAGGTCGAGCAGTTGCGCTCGCTGACTCCGGCGGCCTCGGCCGCCTCCGTCAGCGACCATCCCCCCTCGACTACCCGCCGGCACATCACCAGCCGGCCCTTCGGACGGAGCTTGGCGTTAGCGTGAACGTTCATCCGGTGTCCTCCTTGGAACTGGGTGGCATCGACACCCCCAGCCTCCAAGGAGGCCCAGATGAACAACGTGCTCAGGAACTACAGCTAGGAAGAGCGGGGCGAGCAGGCGCAGGATGACCCGCAGTAAGGTTGGCCCCCATTGAACCTGGGGGCCCCGAGAAGGTGAAGTCAACTGATGGTCGTGTACGGAACTTTCTAGTTCCCTTGTGGGACCCTCTAGTACTCGCCCTGCTAGGGGTGTTGATGGCCGGCCTCGTCGTCTCCGCCGTCCTCGACTCGTCATTGTTTGCCTGGGTGTTCGCTGGCGCGGTGTTCTCTCTCTTGGTGGGTGTGGTCGGCGCATCGTGGGAGCGCGGGCAGGAGGCAGCCGAACTCTCAGTGAGGGCCTTCGCGCGCCCCCACGACCGGGGCTTGGCTCGGCTCGGCGACCTGACGCCAGAGATAATCGGTACGCACGCGAAGCCGTACGTCGCCCGGCCGATCGTGGATAACCAGCTCGACCGAGAACTTCGAGAGATATCCGCCAGGTTGATCCCGAGCGTACTTTTGGTCGACGGGCCAGCCCATGTGGGAAAGACGCGCTCGCTGTGGGAGGCGCTCGTTCGCAATCTGCCGGATGACACACAGGTGCTCATTCCGTCGGATCCTCGGACGTTCGTGGCGTGGCTCCAGCTCGGCGCCGCCCAGCAGCGGCTACCCAGCGGGCTCAAGGGCAGCCAGTTAGTGGTCTTCTGGCTCGATTCGGTCGCTCCCTACCTCCTCGCCGGGGTGCGTACCGATCACCTCGTGACGTGGAAGGATATGGGGCGGCCGTGGGTGGTGGTAGGAACGCTCACGGAGCCGGTGCCGCGCAACTTCACCGAGCGGGCAGAGCTCGCCAGGTTGCTGGCGCAGGCGGAGGTTGTCCGGGGTCTCGTAGAACTTTGAGCGGCGGTCCTCCTGCCTCGTCCGCTCACCCCCGGTCGGCGCACGCACGCGGGGTTCGTCTCGAGGTCGTTGCGCTCAGGCGTTCTGGCCTGCGGCCGCCGCTGCGAGCGCTCAGCTCCTTTTCGGGGACGGTTTTATCCGACAGCAACGACTCGAAGGTTCGACGCGGTGATGGTCTGCACGCCGCACGAGGAGCACGCCAAGAACGCGCTTCGGGTGCTCGCGGCCAGAAAGCACGTCCTCGTTGAGAAGCCGATGGGCGCGAACGTGGGCGAGGCGCTGGAACTGGTGACCTCCGCCCAGCAGCACAAGGTCGTGCTGGTGACTCGATCAGGGGGTTGATGAGGGACTGGTCAGCGGCGATGACGTTTGGCGGATGCCGGATTGGCTGTGGAGCGAGTCGAGCCGCTGTTGCGGGCGCCGCCGGCGCATCCGCTTGGCTGTCACCGCCTGCGTGAACCCAACCCCCGGGCGATGGACGCGATCTTGCTCGTGCTGGCTGCTTGACCAGCGCAGCCACGGACTCGACCTGCGCACCCCCACCCCAGCGGCGATGAAAGTTTCGCGACAGCGGCATGTACCCGCATGTAGACCACCAAGGAAGGAGCCATGCAAATGAGTTCACAACCGATGCACCCTCTACGTATGAACGAGTCATACCGTGAGGCCGAGACGTTTGAACCGCGTAGTACCCTCGTGCGTGCGACCATGAGGCGCGCTCTTGTTTTCTTCATCCCGCTCGTCGGGCTGACGTGGCTCCTCGTCAGGGGCATCCTCGATGCGCTTCATGTCCCGGCCCCTGGCCTCTTCAGCATCGTCCTGGCCGGCGTTTTTTCGGTCGCGCTTTACCGGGTGCGCGCCACGCAGGTGGAGGGCCTGATTGGCGGGATGACACTGACGCTCGACTCTCGCGGCATCACTCAGAAGGATCCGGTGGCGACCCGTTTCGTCAGCTGCGATCGCCTTCGTGGCGGTCGCATGGTCAAGGGGGTCGTCGGTATGTCGACCGGAAAGGTAGGCAGAGCCAGGATGGGGTCGAAGACACCCGGCGTCGATGCACTCAGCTCGGTCGCGGCCGGTCAGGAGCTGGGAGTCGTCGGGGTGGGCGCCATCACCATGGCGTCGTCGGCTGGCATGATGCAGCGCGAGACCCTCCGCCAGAACGAGACCCGCAATGGTGTCGACGCGGCGACCGGGCAGCCTCTGGTGGCGCTCTATCTTCAGCAGTTCGATCGTGCCTGGCCGGATGAGCGCATCGGCGAGTGGGTGCGGCACTTTCGCCCCGATGTGTTCGCCGAGGCGAAAGCGATCTTCGATCAACAGCGGCCTCGTTGAACATGGGCACCATATGGCAAGAGGCCATGGACAACGCCGAGGCACAGGACGAGGCCGAGCGTCGCGCAGCAGCAGCATGGCAATTCAAGCGATGTGCTGACGTCCCAGGAACCCGCGGCTGCGGCCCGGCCCCGACGCTGCTCGATCGGGTCCAAGGCTAGGCCAGGGGCGCGGATGACGGAGAAGCGTTTATCTAGGAGCGCCTGGTGCTTGGCGCTGTTATTGGCCGCGTTGATCTGCGGGTCGTCCGCGACGGTGGGCGCGTCCGTACCCCAAGCTCCCGATCCGGTTAGCGCAACGCTGCATGAGATCGATTTGTACCGGCAGTCCCTCGAGGACGTGCTAGCCGAGATCGCCGAGATCGAGGCGGCGCAAAGAGCCGGTCAGCCGTATACGCGCAAGATCGAGGATGGCAGGCGCATACTCGACCAGGAGATCGAAGAATTCCGGGACACGCACAAGATCCCGCGGGGGCAGGGCGAAGGCGGGACAGTCGCGGCAGCGATGGTCGAGGTCGAGGGCGTGGGCGGGGGGAGGAGCCTCTTTGTTGGAGGCTCTTCGCGCTCGCAGGGGAAGCGGGGCGAGACGGTAAGCAACAACCCCCGTTACCAGTCCCCACAAGAGCTTGGCTCGACCCAAAACCACGCCGAACAAAACCTTCTGGGGAACGTCGCCAAAGAAGTCGGCGCAGCTGTCGGCTTCGAGGTAGGAGGCAGGGTTCACATACAAATCGAGCAGGAGCCCTGCTCGGCATGCAGACAGGGTGGGGGAAACCCCGAGGTCGATCTGGGAGTTATCCCGCAGTTCAGCCTGGAGTTTCCAAACCTCACGGTCGTCGTCACCAACGCTCGCAACGACGAGGTGATCGTCCTGCTCGCCGGAGGGGTGGTTCAAAGGTTTCCGTCACCCCAAGGTTCACAACGACCCGTAACCACAGTTCGTCCTCAGATGCCGTCGTTCGACGCGATGGGCGACACGCGCGGCATGCAAGCCCTTGCCGACGCAGGGCTCTTCGGAGCCAGCGATGTCGACCCGGCGGGCGGGTCGGTCGATGCGCCCGGAGGAGTCGACTTCTCCACGCTTGAGCTGCGCTACATGTCCGATGTCAGCAGCGACAAGACGCGCGCAATGGGGTACGCCTTCAAGGCATCGGCGGCGGACGGCAAGCGCCGCGGCAGCGGCGGAAGTGGGCTGCGGGCGGCGCGGCGAGCGTCGGATGCGTTTTTCGTGTGGCTGGCGTTGCCGCCCAGCGCGATGTGGGTCAATCTCAACCCCAGCGAGCCGGACCGGATCATCGAATCGCGTTTCGGGCGCACAGATGCGGGACGTGTGTTGCTGGAGGCCGATCTGCGGATGAAGAAGACGGCGGCGCGGCTGAGCAATCCGAACACGCGTCTGGGGCGACGCTACTGGGATGAGGTGGACGCGATCACCGACGCCAAGGTTACGTGCTCGGTGTCGCGGATGTGGATCGTGCCCGCGCGCGCGACGGTGCGCGAGACCTCGAATGAGCTGTACATCCTCAAGGCGCCGCTGACAGTCAAGCTCGAATCTAAGCCGTTTGGCGACCTCGGCGCTCAATGCGGTGCGTCCTCTCTCTACACAAAGCAGATTGAGGCTGTGTTTCGCAGGCTGATCCTTCCGCGGGTGCAGCGCGCGGTGCGCCGCGCACCGCAGTTCACCGCATTGCGCAGCGTGTACATGAGCCGTGTCGCGGCTGAGTGGTACCGCCAGCGCCGAAAGCATCGGGACAGCGCGTTCGCGGACATCATCGGCAGTGGCGACATCTCCCGCTGGGCATCCGAGCGTCGCTGGACGCCCCGCAAGACCTTTCGCAGCTACGTCCGGTCCTACAAAAACGGTGAGTACAAGGCCAAACGACGTGCGCGTCGAGGCGCCTACATCGTGACGTCCATCTATCAGGTCGGCGGCGTGGACTTCGGCGTCGTGCCGCGCCAGAACGTTAGCTCCAGGCAGATGCAGATGTGGCGTCCCGGACTGCCAGGCAGGATCGCGCAGGCGCTGACGCGCCCCGCGACAGACCCGCAAAACCGCGAAGTCTGGCTCGCCGGCGTGAGCTTTGACCGCGCGGCGGCCGCGGAGGATCCTGCCTTCCAGCCACCCGGTTCTGGCGACGGCGGCTTGCAGCTCGCCGCGCCGATCGTCGCACTGCTGGCCGTCTTGTCGATCGCGCTGCTCGCCTACCTGACGCGGCTCGGCAGGCCGGGCGTCGAGCGCCGGTGGCTCGGGCGCACACACGACCCGCACGCCGCCGAGCGCTCACGGCTACAGGCGGCCATCGGCGCTGCTGACCAGCAGATCTCCTCGTTCGATGGTCAAGCCGCGCGTCTTGCGCGTGAGCTCGGGTCCGGCAGCACAATGCGCGACGAGCGCGACGGGCTTGATCGACGCACGGCCGCGGTCGAGCACGAGCTACAGACCCTGCGCGACGAGCTCGTCGAGCAGCAGGTCGCGCGGCCACCAGCGTGGGCGCGGGCGATGTTCGGCGATCGCCCCGAGCAATGTCGCCGCGCCGAGCACTACAACTACGGCGTTCGCGAAGCCGCGCGCTACCGCATCGAACACGCGATTGGCGAGCGGACACCGAAGCTGGGCCCCGAGCCCGCCGGCCGGCGCGCACGCAAGGCGTGGCGCAGCGCCAGTCGCGTCGCCGAGCAGACTCAGCGACGACTCGGCCGCGACGTGTCATGACGGCCGGGGGCGAGCGTGTTGACCACGATGCGCCACCTTCCCGTAGAACCCGGGTTCCGCAGTTGGTGGGCATGCGGGGGTGCCGTAGTTCCGCTGGTAGAGCGGGATTGAGGGACTTTGTGACGCTTGTGCGCCCGTGTGCCCACGCGCTGCGCTGGTTGGCGGTGTCGGCGTCGGCCCGGGGGGTCAGGCGGGCTGGATCGTGGTGATCCGCGGCGGCGGCGTGACGGTGGTGGCGGCGAGGATCTCGCGCTGAGGGTCTGTGAGCGGCGTGGTCTGCTCGATGGTGCCGTCGGGGCCGGTGAGGGTGACGAGGCAGGCGCTGCAGTTCGAGCGCGATCCCTCGCCAGGTGTGGCCGGTCTGGCGTTCTGCGATGCGGATCAGAAGTAGGGGTCTATGGAGAGTTCGTGCGGAAAACCGGGTTAAGCCGCGACGGCCGGCGTCGTGTTGAGTTCGCGGTAGCCGCCGCGGTCTCGTAGGGCGTCGGGGAGCGCGATGCGGTAGCGGCCGGTGAGGGTGATGTGGTCGGTCCCGAGCGGGCTGAGGCGCTCGACGTCGATGTCGTCGATGCGCATCCCGGTCGCGGCGAGGTGGTCGAGGGCGCGTTGGGTGTAGATCGTGTTGTAGAGGACGATTGCGTTGACGATCAGGCCGAGCGCGCCGAGCTGTTCTTCTTGGCCTTGGCGGTAGCGCTGGCGTAGTTCGCCGCGGTGGCCGTGGCAGACGTCGCGCGCGAGGGCGTGGCGGCTCTCGCCGCGGTTGAGTTGCGTCAGGATGCGCCGCCGGAAGGGCTGGTCGTTGCAGTAGTCCAGCAGGTGGATCGTCTTCGCTGCGCGGCCGACGTGCTGTAGGGCGCGGGCGAGGGAGGCGAGGTGGCGGGTGTGGCTGCGTAGCGCCCGGACGAGCTGGCTGGCGGTCGTGTGGCGTTGCAGCAGGCTGCCGGCGACGCGAAGCAGGTCGTCGTAGTGGGCCTCGATCAGCGACGTGTTGACCTGGTGGCGCGCGAGGGCGTTCAGGGGACCGTGGTCGGTCGGGTTGATCCGCCAGAACGTCGCGCCGCCGGCGTCCGCGAGGCGCGGCGAGTACTGGTAGCCGAGCAGGCGGAACAGGCCGAGATCACGTCGGTGTAGCCGGCGGTGTCGGTCACGATCTCGCGCGGCCGCACACTGGTCTGCGGGTCAAGCAGCCCGTCGAGGATGAACGGGGCGTCGGGTTGCGTGCCGGTGATGACGACGTGATGCAGCCCGGCGTAGTGGTCGGCCGTGGTGCCGAGCAGCGTGACGCCGCGGCGTCGGTCGAAGTAGCGGCGGTTGTAGGCGGCGTGGATCGTGCGCCTGGGGACGACGAAGCGCAGCCCGTCGATCGAGGCGACCTCGCCGCCGCCCCAGTGCTCGGCCAGCTCGAGCTTGGCGTGGAAGTCAACGATCCGGGCGTTCGCGGCCGCGAGCGTCTCGGGACGCAGGTAGCGCTGGGCGACGTAACGCAGTCGCGCTTCGCGCAGCGCCGGGTTGCTCTCGTCAACCAACGGCTTGTAGCCCACGTTGCACGCCTGCGCGACGAGCACCGCGCACAGGCTCGTGTGCAGATCGCCGAGCTGCGCGCCGGGTTCTTGGTCGTTGGTGAACGCGTCGATGAACCCCGTCTTCGCGGCGACCTCGAGCACGAGATCGGGCAGATCCGCCGGCGGCAGCAGCGTGTTGACACGCTCGCGCAGACCGCTGAGCGACGCGGGCTCGGGCAGCGCGTCGAGCTGCTCGACGCGTAGCGCGCCGGCGGCCAGCTCGTGGATCGGATGCTCCGGCGAGAGCCCGTCGCGCGTGCGCTGGTAGGCGTCATCCAGCTCGGCGCCGAGCTGCTTCAGGAACGGCCCGGGCTGCGCTGGCAGCGAGAGCGAGCGCTGCGTGTCCTCACGCGACGCGTCCCACGCCGGATCGCCGAGCAGGCTCGCGCGGGCGTCTGCGTAGCGCTCGCTCGGCGTGACGTAGACGTCGCGGCGACGCAGCGCGTCGCGTAGGCTTTCCAGCGCGCACATCGTGTACGCGCCACGATCGATCTCCCCGGGCCTGGGTTCGACGAGCGTGCGCCACGGCCGCGACACGAACGCGGTCGGCAGCACCTCGGGCGTCAGGACCCGGCGTCCGGTGGTCGCTCGCAGCGCGGTGAGCGCCGCGAGGATCGGCTCACCGGCGTCGTTGGCGAGAAACGTGATCGTGTCCAGCAGCGCCGGCAAGTAGCGACGCACCCCGCGGTAGCGCGAGAGCACCAGCTCGCGGGCGCGATCATCCGGTGACCTGGCCAGACGAGCCATCGCGCCGACAGCGTCAGCGAGCTCCTCGCGCTTGACCGCTGCGAACACGGCATCACGCAAGGGCTCGGCGACGTCGTCGTCGAGCAGCACGCGGCAGGCGTCCGTCAGCGTGCGGCCGGCCGCGTCGAGTGCCTCGCTGTCGGCCAGGCGCTCGCGCTTGCTCTGCGCGTTGACGCGCAGCAGCAGCTCGCCGTGCAGGCGATCGAACTGCTCAAGCGCATCGTCCTGGCCGCGCTCGGCGGCGGTGATCGCGAACGCCGTCAGCGTCGCGATCCTGCGCGCCTCGCTCATCTTCACGATGTCCGCCGGCCGGTAGCGCTCGGCGTCGACGGTCAGCGCGCGAAGGCGCGCGACCGGCAGCGCGTCCAGGCCGCCGAGGCCGTCGGCGAGCGCGCGCAGCTCTCGTACACGCGCGAGCCCGTCGACCAGCCCGCCGATCGTCGGCTCGACCTCAGGCCGACGCAGCCGCTCGAGCACCGACAGCCGGCGACCCGCCGGCGTACGCAACAACGCCCCGAGGCGCTCGCACTGCTCAGCCGTCGCGGTGTCGGCGAGCATCCGGAAGCCGCGCGCGTCGGCGTGCTCACGCGCGCCGCCGACCAGCCGCCACAGCGTGGGGTTGCGACCACAAGTTCGCGTGGGACAACGCCAAGCGTTAGTCGCCGCGTCGCCCGACAGCGGCTAGAACAGCGTCGACTGCCGCTGACGCCTCCTTGTCAAAAGCGCAGAATACGCTGTTTT
>JAABUS010004005.1_pt1 | contig 22372 bp, 16 predicted proteins | sample 5560161 | NCBI WGS metagenome assembly JAABUS01 (sample SAMN10711885, study PRJNA513376) | rock metagenome | isolation source: Antarctica rocks | place: Antarctica: Victoria Land, Trio Nunatak nord | collected 2016-01-04
GGCATCGGGCGGCACCCAGAAGATACCTTCGGCGGTGTACTCGTCCTTGTCCTCCGGGTCGACGCCCTCGTCGCGCTGGGCGTCGAGCTCGGCGTAGTGCTCCTCGAAGGCGTCGGAGATGTACTTGAGGAAGATCAGACCGAGGACGATGTGCTTGTACTCGGCGGCGTCCATGTGCCCGCGCAGCTTGTCGGCGGCGGCCCAGAGCTTGGCCTTGTCCTCATTGGTCAGGCCGGAAGCCACGGGGAGGGCGGTCTGCATCAATGCGCCTTCGTATGTGTGATGACCGTGAGATCGGCAACCGGCCATCGAGGGAGCAGGAGAATATCTGCTGGATGGAAGAGGAAATGCTGCTCCGCGTGTCGGACGCAGTTTAGCGCCCACGGCGTGATGACGCGACCCATCTGTCCACTTCTCCCTTCAATGACGCGGCCACTAACCACCACCGTCACCATGTATTGGCCATCGACCAGACTTGCGTTGGTCGATCCCGCTGGCGTAAGGTCCACCGGTCGCGCCGTTCATGGCTGAGCGCCGGTCAGCTGCTTTCCCGGTCGTGGGGAGGGCGGAGACCGGCTGGGGCGCTCGCGGCGATCGCGCGGATGAACACCATGGATCTGGCCGTGTTCCGGGGGGCGATCCCCCGGGGTGGATGGGGCGGCCATGGTCGATAGGGTGGCCGCGCCGGGGATCGGGATGGACCCCCGGCTGTCTGGCCAGAGACCGCGTGGTGGGAGGTGTGCCGTCCACCGCGTCGAGATGAGATGGAGATCGGGCACCCCGCGCAGAGGACCCCGGGAAGGGTGAGGGATCGATTCGGCCCCGCTTGACCTTCGGAGGGAAGGACATGCCGACGATTCCCCACGGCGCCCTGGCAGGGCGCTGCTGCCGCGCGTTCGCCTCGCTCACCACGCTGCTCGTGCTCCTGTCGCTGGCGCCGGTCGGCGCGCTCGCCCAGGAATCGCAGCCATCAGCACCTGAACTTCAGGTCGGTGCGTCCGCTGTCGTCGCCTTCACCGATGGCGACGGTGCGCTGCTACGCGCCGCACCCGGCTACGACGCCGAAACGCTCGCGCTGCTGCCGGAGGGGCAGAGCGTCGATCTCCTCGATGGTCCGCTGACCGCGGCCGACGGATCGAGCTGGTATCAGGTCGCCACCCCCGCGGGCGACGGGTATGTCGATGCCCAGTTCTTCGCCGCCGCTCCCGCTGGAGTTGATGCGGAGGGCGTAGATGGCGCGGCCGCGACGACCGAGCCCCCAATCGCGGATGAGGCGACGATCGCTGCGACCGCGGGTGATTCACTCGTGGCGACGACCGATCTCAACCTCCGCGCCGGGCCGAGCACGACCGACGCGGTCGTGACGGTGATGCCGCCCGGAGCCGCCGTCACCGCCACCGGCGCCGACAGCAGCGGCTTCACCCCGGTCACCTACAACGGCGTCGCCGGCTGGGCCTTCGCGGGGTTTCTCCAACCCGCCGGGTCCGCACCGCCCGCCGATGGATCAACCCCGGGCGGTGGCAGCGCCACGACCACCTCGGACCTGAACCTGCGCGCCGGTCCGAGCACCGCCGATGCCGTTCTCGCCGTGATGCCGCCCGGCGCCCCGGTGACGCTGACCGGCGAGGAGAGCAACGGCTTTCTCGGCATCTCGTACAACGGCACTGCCGGGTGGGCGTTTGCCGAGTTCCTCCAGACATCGGGCACGCCGCCCTCGACGGATCCCGGTCCCACGCCGGGTGATGGACCGGGCGGGACCGCCACCGTCACCAGCTCCCTCAACCTGCGGGCCGGGCCGAGCACCGGCGACGCCGTGCTGACCGTGATGCCCGCGGGCGCGGCGGTGGCGCTGACCGGCGACGCCGCCAACGGCTTTCTCGCGGTCAGCTATGGCGGCCGGACCGGCTGGGCCTTCGCGACGTACTTGCAGACCTCGGGTGGCACCCCACCGCCTGCGAGCGACCCCGGGACGGGCATGGGGGCGACGACTACCACCGACCTCAACCTGCGGGCCGGTCCGAGCACGGCCGACGCCATCCTGCTGGTGATGCCGGCGGGCAGCGCCGTCCAGACCACCGGCCCCGCCCAGGCCGGTTTCTACCCCGTCACCTACGCCGGGAACACCGGTTGGGCGTCCGGGTCGTTCCTCTCGTTCGGCGGCGCCCCACCGCCTCCGGGCGAGGAGCCGCCACCGGCCGGTGGCTCGGGGATCGTCTGGCCCTTCAGCGGTGGACCCTGGACCGTGATTCAGGGCTACAACGCCGGCACCCACTCCGGCACGCAGTATCAGTACTCGCTCGACCTGGCGCTGGCCCAGGGCGAGACGGCGGGGCAAACGATCCTCTCGCCGGTCTCGGGCACGATCCGGTGGGTCGACCGGGGCAGCGGCGGCATGCTGATCGACATCGGGAACGGCTACAGTCTCGCCTTTTTCCACGTCACCGTTGGCGGTGGCTTCGCCACGGGGCAACAGGTCGCGCAGGGGCAGGTGCTCGGCAGCATCTCGCCACCCGGCGGCGATGGCTACGCCGTCACTCCCCATATCGACCTCACCCTCTGGCGGACCGACGGCGGCGGTCGCGTCTCGGCGCCTTTCAGCGGCCAGAACGCGATCTCCGGTCGTGATTTCCCCGACATCGGTGGTTTCAACCAGTACCTCGGGACGGAGATCAATCCGTAACCCGGACGCGGGCGGAGGGACGCGACCGGTGCCGGTCGCGTCCCTCGCCTCCGCTCCCCGGTCAGGCGGGGCGAGCGGCGCATCTCATTGGAAGAAGCAGGGCGCCGGGATGGCGGTCGGGGCGACCCGATCGAGAGATGGGCAGCGGCAGCATCTGGTGGCGCGACGGACCGGGAGGTGCCGGCGGCTGTCTGGTGGCGGACCTGTTGCCTGGGCCGCGTGGTCAAGGCGAGCACCACCATGACGCGGCCCACGAGATCAGGTGCGGTGCGCGTGGCCGGTGCCCCACGCCTCGCCGGTTTGACACCGCCGACCGCCGCCGGTACCGTGCCGGGATCGGCGACGTGGCGGGTAGACGGCGCGAGCGGGGGAGGGTGGGCCATGGCCAGCACGTCGACGGCAGGCTCCGGGCCCGTCTCCGATGTGGTCGTGATCGGGGGCGGCATCAGCGGTGTCGCCGCCGCCTACGAGCTGGCGCGGCATGGCGTCGGGGTCACCCTGCTGGAGCGCGGCGATCTGGCCAGCATGGCTTCCGGCTGGACACTGGCTGGAGTCCGGCAATCGGGGCGGCACCCGGCCGAGCTGCCGCTGGCGCGGGCGGCGGTGACGCGCTGGTCGGATCTCTCCGCGAATCTCGGCGCCGATGTCGAGTATCGCCAGGAAGGGAATCTGCGCCTCGCCCGGAACGCTGACGAAGTCGGGACGATCCAGGCGATCGTCGCGGAGCAGCGGACACTCGGTCTCGACCTGAGCTTTCTTCCGGACAACGCCGCCGTGCGCGATGTCGCCCCGGCAATCGCCGCGTCGGTCCTCGCCGCCTCCTTTTGCCCCTCCGATGGTCATGCCAACCCGACCGCGACGGTGCGAGCCTTCGCCGGTGCCGCCGCCCGGCACGGCGCGACGATCTGCCCGAATACCGCCGTCAGCGCGATCGAGGTCCACGGGGGGCGGGTGATCGGTGTCCGGGCCGGTGACGGACGCCGTTTCGGCGCCGATGCCGTGGTCGTGACCGCGGGGGTCTACACCGGCGATCTGTTGGCGCCGCTCGGGCTCGATCTGCCGCTGCGGCTGGCCCAGGTGCCAGTGGTACAGACGGTCCCGGTGCCGCCGCTGCTCGTCCAGGTGCTCGGCGTGGCGACGGCCGATTTCGCCGGTCGGCAGCAGGCCGACGGCCGCTTCCGGGTGACGGGTGGGGGCGCACCCTGGCCATTCGGTCTCGGCGATCTGGCCGGCGGCAACGACCTGGTCCAGCCGACCGCGCAGCAGATCCAGACCACGATCGCGCGCGGGATCGAGGTGCTGCCAGCGCTGGCGGAGGCGCGGGTGGCGCGGGTCTGGGGCGGGCTGCTCGATATGACCCCCGACGCGCTGCCGGTCATCGAGCTCGTGCCGGAGGTCGCGGGGCTCGTCGTTGCCGCCGGCTTCTCCGGTCACGGCTTCTGCCTCGGCCCGATCACCGGTCAGATCGCCCGCGAGCTGGTGCTGGATGGTCGCTCCTCCCTGCCGATCGAGCCCTTCCGTCGCGCCCGCTTCGATGGCCGCGGGGTGACGCCCGATCGCGCCGCGGCCGCCACCCTGCATGGTTGAGCGGTGATCTCGCCGCGGGTCGTCATTCGCCAATCCCGCTCGGTGTGCTGACCCAGGGCCGGCGGCCCGCCCCGGCGCGTCTCGACCTTCGGCGGCGGCGCCAAGCTGGCCATGCCGAGCTGGTCGAAGCGGGCGACCTGACGGTCGAGGGTGCGTTCGGCCGCCCCGGTTTTCGGCGGCACGTTCGGCGGGTGACCGGCCGAAGGGGACAACCGGCCGCATTAACTCGGCGGTGCGCTGCTCCGGTGCTCGCGCCAGGGGCTCAATCTGGCGCCAGTCCTCGGCCGGCGCAATCCGCGGTCGTGCTGGCATCCGCCGTGCCCCCGCTTCAGACCCGCGTCCCCGTGAGAAGGGGGCGCATGATACGGGGAGATGCACACCTCGTCATGACGTGGTTGACGCCCGTGGTACTCCGGATGGCCGATCCCGACTACGGCGGAGCCGACGACCCGCCCGTTGGGCGCGCGGCACGGAGCCGCGACCGGGGACAAGAAAGGGGTGGTGGATGGCCGAACATGCGGTGGTGGTAGCCGGCGGCGGCCCGACGGGGCTGATGCTGGCGGGCGAGTTGGCGTTGGCGGGGGTCGACGTGGCCATTGCCGAGCGGCGCGCCAGCCAGACCCTCACCGGCTCGCGCGCAGGCGGTCTGCATGCACGCACGATCGAGATGCTCGATCAGCGCGGGATCGCGGATCGGTTCCTGTCGCAGGGGCAGGTGGCGCAGATCGCGGGCTTCGCCTGGATCCCGTTGGACATCAGCGACGTTCCCACCCGACACCACTACGGGCTCGCCCTGTGGCAGCGTCACATCGAGCGCATCCTGGATGGCTGGGTCGACGAGTTGGCGGTGCCGAGCTATCGCGGACGTGAGGTGACGGGGTTCGCGCAGGATGCCGCCGGCGTCGATGTCGCGCTGTCCGACGGTCCGTCGCTGCGGGCGCAGTATCTCGTTGGGTGCGACGGCGGACGCAGTCTGATCCGGAAAGCCGCCGGCATCGAGTTCCCCGGGTGGGACCCGTCAACCAGCCACCTGATCGCTCTGGTCGAGGTGGGCCAGGAGCCGGAATGGGGCATGCGCCACGATGATAAGGGCATCCATGGCTTCTCTCGGTTGGAGGAGGGACCGGTGCGGGTCATGGTGACCGAAGAGTACGTCGGACACACCAGCGAACCGACCCTGCGCGATCTCAGCGAGGCGCTCGTCGCCGTGTACGGGACCGATTTCGGGATCCACTCTCCCACCTCGATCTCCCGGTTCACCGATATGTCTCGGCAGGCCGCGGCCTACCGCGACCGGCGGGTCCTGCTGGCCGGCGACGCGGCGCACGTGCATTACCCGACGGGTGGACAGGGTCTCCAAACGGGTGTGCAGGATGCGATGAACCTGGGATGGAAGCTGGCCCAGGTCGTCAAGAAGACGTCGCCAGAATGCCTCCTCGATACGTACCATACCGAGCGGCACCCGGTCGCTGCCCGCGTGCTGCACAACACGATGGCCCAGACCGCGCTGCTGCGCCTCGACGAGCGCAGCAAGGCGGCGCGCGAGGCCATGTCCGAGTTGCTGAGTATGGACGAGCCGCGCAAGCGGTTCGCCGCGATGATGTCCGGTCTGGACATTCAGTACGACCTCGGTGAGGGACACCCGCTGCTCGGGCGCCGGATGCCCGATCTCGACCTGGTCACCGCCAACGGCCCGCTGCGGGTCTTCAGGCTGCTGCATGACGCCCGGCCGGTGCTGCTCAACCTCGGCGAGCCCGGCGGCTTCGACATCACTCCTTGGGCCGATCGAGTTCAGGTGATCGACGCCACGTTTGCCGGTACGTGGGAGCTTCCGGTCCTCGGCCAAGTCGCAGCCCCCGCTGCCGTGCTGATCAGACCCGATGGCTACGTCGCCTGGGTAGGGGACGGCACCGATACCGGATTGCGCGACGCGCTGACGATCTGGTTCGGGTCGCCATAACGCGACGCGATGCTCGGCCGAACCGAAAGCCAAATGGAGGAGCCGTCGACTCGCGCACCCGATCGTCCGGGAGGGAATTCATGGACCTGACTGACGCTTCGGCCATGAATCCTGCTCGCCGGTGTCAAACACCTGATGACGACGTTTGATCACGGGGTTCCGGCGGCTGCCAACCCTGCGTGCAACCATCTGTCAAGCATGTCGTGGCGAGGTGTGCCGGCGCGTCTCCTGTCTTGGCCTGACGCGGTCGACTGTCGTGGTCCCCGGGGTCTGAGAGGTTTCTCAGAATGACGCGGCGAGCGGTGGATGGCCGCGTCACCACCCCGCGCCAGGTCCGACTGGGCGATGTCGTTCTGGCCGCTCCCCGAGTCACCACCCTCCATCGTCATTCCGAGCGACGTCCGGGAGAGATTCCTCAACGCCGCTCGGAATGACGCCGCCGCCATCATCTTCGCCGGGGATCAAGAGTAGCCGCACCGTCCTTCCCCATCACCACGCCCGGGCACTCGCTGAACCGCGTCGGTCTGCGGACGTTGGCGCCCCTGGGGCCACCTTCCGGTGCCGCGCTGGCACGCCACTGACCGCGCTGCTCTATCGCGATCGCCAGTTTGGGGCTACGATGGGGAGGTCTCGGTGATCCGGATGTCTGGCGGGCCTCGTTCCGAGCGCGTTCGAACGACGCGCGGCGAGTCGTCCCCGCTCCCTCTCAACCGGGTCTCGGCACTCTTGAAGCCGCAGGAGTCCCGGGTCGGCGTTGACCCCGCCGGCTCGCGACTCACGGAAGGAGATTCACCATGACACGCTACCGACGCTTCCCCGCCGTCATCGCGATCCTCGTGCTGCTCTCGGCAATGCTGAGCGGCGTCGCTGGCCGGGCGAGCGCTCAGGGCGACCGACCGACATTGCGCTTCGGTGTGAATGCCGCCGATCTACTGACGCTCGACCCGCACAATGCTTCGGGAACGCAGGACCGCACCGTGGTCGACATGATCTTCAACGGGCTGGTCCGCTACAAGCCGGGGTACAGCGCGGAGCTGGAGCCCGATCTGGCGACCACCCTGCCCGAGCCGGAGATGGTTGGTGGCAAGCAGGTCTGGTCCGTTCAGCTCCGCGACGATGTGACCTGCCAGGCCGGACCAAAGAGTGAGGCCTACAAGCTTTCCGCTGACGATGTCGTCTACTCGCTGCAGAAAACCGCGAACAAGGACCGCTCGGCCTACGCCGGCGATTACACGGGCATGTCAGTGGAGAAGGTTGACAACCTGAACGTGAAGATCACGATGGAGAAACCGCTTTCCACCACGCTCTTCCTGCCGAAGATCGCCAACTACGCCGGTGGCTTCATCGTCTGTGCCAAGGCGGCCGAGGCGATGGGTGATGATGCCTTCAAGACCAACCCGGTCGGCACCGGACCGTTCGCGTTCAAAACCTACACGCCGCAGAACAGCATCGAGCTGGTCGCCAACGACGACTACTTCCGCGGTGCCCCAAAGCTGGCCGGCGTCTCGATCCGGTTTATCGCCGACCCGTCGAGTCGCGAACTGGGTCTGCAATCGGGCGAGCTCGATGCCGCCGCGGGGCTGAACGAAGCGCAGTGGGTCGACCGGATCAACGCTGAGGGCAACCTGACCGCCGATGTCTTCGGCGTGGGCGAGGTCGCCTTCATCAACTTCAATGTCACCAAAGCGCCGCTCGACAATCCAAAGGTTCGCCGGGCCATTGCCTACGCGGTGAGCCGCGACGAGCATCTCGCGCTCTGGGGTTCACCGGTCGCCGAAGATGTCTACTCCGTCGTCCCGGCGGCGCTGATGCCCGGCGGCCTGACCCAGGAAGAGGCGGCGGCGCAAAACGTCTCCTACGATCAGGACATCGACAAGGCGAAGGCGCTGCTCGCGGAGGCGGGTTTCCCTGATGGGTTCAGTCTCGATCTGATCACCTCGGAGATGGACTCGTACCGCGAGAACTACGAGGTGTTCCAGGCGGAGATGGCCGAGATCGGGGTGACGATCAACCTCAATGTGGTCGACCACGCGACGATGCACTCGCAGATCCGCGAGGACGTCAACCCGATCGTGATCTACGTCGCCTACCGGCCGAACGCCGATGTCTACCTGACAAACTTCTTCCAGTCGTCGTCGATCGTTGTCAGTGGCGACAAGCCGATCACCAACTTCTCCCACTACGACCAGATCGACGACCTGATCGCGCAGGCCCGTGCTGAGACGGACCCCGCGAAGCAGGCCGAGCTCTGGAAGCAAGCCAACGTGAAGATCTTGCAGGACATGGCCGCGATGCCGCTCAACTATCAGAACCAGGTCTACGCGCGCTCCAAGAAGGTCGATTATGGGCACGAGCTGGTCTCCAGTCTCGCGCTCTACCCCCAGATCACCGAGTTGACCACGGTCGCGTCGTAGCGGACCGGCGGGTCTCGGAGTCGGGGACCGCCAGCTGGCCTGGCAGTCCCCGGCCCCGACGGTCGCTGTCAGGCGACCGTCTCCTGTCTTCGATCGACACCGTTTCGCCCGGTCGTCTCCGGCGGTGAGGAGCGATGTTCCGGCATATCGTACGGCGGCTCTTGCTGGCGATCCCAACCCTGCTGGCTGTCTTCACGGTCATCTTCCTGATCGTGCGCGTCGCGCCGGGCGACCCCGCGACCGCGGCACTCGGTGACTACGCGTCCAAAGACGCGGTCGATGCCTTACGGGCGCAGATGGGATTGAATGAGCCGCTCTGGCGGCAATATGTCACCTTTCTCGGCGACCTCGCTCAGGGCGATCTCGGTCGCTCGCTGATCACCCGGAAGCCGGTCTGGGGGCAGATCGCCTTTGTCCTGCCCTACACCCTGGAGCTGACGCTTGGCGCGATCCTGATCGGGCTGGTGCTCGGCATCCCGGTCGGCGTGCTGACCGCGGTTCGCCGGAACCGGCCGACCGACTACATCGGCCGGGTGCTCTCGCTAGTCGGTCTCTCGTTGCCAGCGTTCTACCTCGGGATTCTGCTGATCTTCTTCTTCGCGGTGCGGCTCGATCTGTTTCCGGCGATTGGCTCCGCCACCTTCTCGAAACCGCTGAGCAACCTGCATCACCTGGTGCTGCCCGCGCTGACGCTGGGGTTGATCGAGACCGCCTACATCGCCCGGATGACCCGGTCGGTCATGATCGGCGTCCTCAGCGACGACTACGTCCGGACTGCTCGCGCCAAAGGATTGCAGGAGCGCGTCGTCTTGATCCAGCACACGCTGCGGGCGGCATTGATCCCGATCGTCTCGCTGGTCGGCATCTTCGCGATCAGCCTGATCGGCAGCTCGGTGCTGGTCGAGGAAGTCTTCGCGCGTCCGGGACTCGGCAAGCTGATGGTCGGGGCGACCAAACAGAAGGACTACACCACACTGCAGTCGATCATGGTCATCTACGCCCTGATCATCGTTGTGATCAACCTCATCACCGATCTGATCTACACCGCCGTCGATCCCCGGGTGAGGTATGGCTGATGGATGAGGTGGAATCGCGCACACCAGCGTATGCCAGCGAGGAGCGATTGCCGGTGGCCACGGCACCGCCCGGCGCACCATCCGCGATCGCGCTCATCTCGCAGCGGCGCCGCGCCCTCCGCACCTTCCTCAATAACCGGCCAGCGGTGGTGGGCTTCGTCCTGATCGTCCTGATCGTCCTGATCGCGCTCGGTGCGGCTCTGGTCGCGCCGGACGATCCGCTCAAGCAGAGCGTCCGGAATCGGCTCCAGACGCCGAGCCTCGATCACCTCATGGGACGTGACGATAAAGGGCGGGATCTCTTCTCGCGGGTCGTCTACGGCACACGGATCGCGCTGCAGGTGGGCATTTTCTCGGTGCTGCTGGGGGGCGTGCTGGGGACGGCGGTCGGCGTCTGTGCCGGCTACTTCGGCGGCAAGATCGACACCGTGCTGATGCGCCTGACCGATGTCCTGCTGGCGTTCCCCGACCTGATCACGGGGTTATTGGTGCTGGCGGTGCTTGGCCCGGGGCTCTGGAAGATGGTGATCGCAATCGGGTTGACGATCGTGCCGCGCTTCGCCCGGATCGCCTACGGGCCGACCCTCGCCATCAAGGGTAAGGAGTTTGTCGAGGCGGCTCGCTCGATCGGGGTGGGTGATGGTCGGATCCTCTGCGCCCACATTCTGCCGAACGTCGGGGGCGATCTGCTCGTCTTCGCGAGTCTCTGGACCGCTTCCGCCATCCGGTTGGAAGCGAGTCTGAGCTTTATCGGTCTCGGTGTCCCACCGCCGACGCCCACCTGGGGCCAGATGATCCGCGAAGGCACGGTCCACCTGTCGGTCGCGCCGCTCTATTCGCTCGGCCCCGGTATTGCTCTCCTGATCACCGTCTTCGCCTTCAACCTCGTCGGCGACGGCCTGCGCGACGTCCTCGACCCCCGCTCTCGGACATAACGTTGCATCCGATCAGCCGTGCCCACCCCGTAGGGGCGGCGCACCCTCCGTCCGATGGGTTATGGCGGCAGCGCGGGGTGGGCGTGATGGCGCATGCCATGCGCCCCTACCGGGGTGGCACACGATCTGGTCGGTTGGCCCTCGGGAGCGTCAGGGCTGACTACGGTGCCGTCGACCTCGGTCTCGTGGTGGCGGCGCTGCTTGCTGCGCCCGTGGTGACATCCCTTGTGGCGCCCTTGCCATTGCGGGACCATCACGGATGCCGCGACACGTGGTATCCCTGGATCACCTGGCGCGGGCATGGGCGCAGCAAGCAGCGCCCCGACGGGTTGTCACGCGGCAGACCCTATGCCCCCTACGGGTCGCCGGCGGTACGCGCGAGGAACTCCGCGACGGCGCCGTAGCCGCTGATCCGATTGTCCCGTTTGACCAGACCGTGCCCTTCGTCGTCGAAGACCACCAGCTCCACCTCTCTGCCAATCCTCTGCAGGCGGGTGACGATCTGCTCCGCCTCGGCGAGGGGGACGCGCGGGTCGTTGCGACCATGGATGACCAGCAGCGGCGCGGTGATCTGCTCGGCGCGATGGATCGGCGAGATCGACCGCAGCATCTCGCCGTTCCGCTCCAGGTCGCCGTACTCGGCCGCTCGCGTTCGCCTCCGCCACGGTCCCGTCTGCTCGAGGAAGGTGACGAAGTTCGCGATGCCGACGATGTCGACGCCCGCCGTCCAGTGATCGGGATACGCGGTCAGCGCGGCCAGCACCATGAAGCCGCCGTAGCTCTGGCCCATGATCGCAATCCGGTCGGCGGCGACCCCTGGTTGCCTTTTCAGCCAGTCGACCGTCGCGGCGACATCGGCGACCGCGTCCATCCGTCGGTCGCGGTCGTCGAGATGGCAGTAGGTCTTGCCGTAGCCGGTGCTGCCACGCACATTCGGGGCGAGCGTGGCGAAGCCGCTCGCCAGGAGAAACTGGGTCACCGGCGCGAACCCGACTCGCCGCTGCGACTCCGGACCGCCATGGACATCGACGACCACCGGCCACGGCGTTGGTGTCGCGTCGGGGCGATACCACAGCGCCGGGATTTGCCGCCCGTCGAAGGTCGGATAGCGAATCGTCTCCGGGACACCGGGCGTGGGACGCTCCAGGCCGGCGAGGTCGCTCCCGGTGACCTGCCGGGCGTTCCCGCTCAGGTCGCAGACCCAGATCCCCGAGGGGTGTTGCGGTCCGCTCAGGGTCCAGGCGAGGTGGCTGCCATCATGCGACCAGTGCAGCTCGCCGATCACCCCAACGGGAAGACCGGCGACGGGACGCTCCGCTCCAGTCGCGACCTCCCGCAGGGTCAGCCGCGAGCTGCCATCCTCGTTGACCACGTAGCCGAGCCATCCGCCATCGGGCGAGACGGCGAACGCCTCGACATCCCATTCCGGCGCGGCCAGCATGGTTTGCCGTCCGGTCGCCAAATCGAGCCGGGCAAGGGCGGTGAACTCCCGTTCCTGATTGGTCAGCAGGTAAACGGCCTCACCCCGTGGGTCGAAGCTCGCCTGGGAGACCGACGCTTCGCCATCGTGAGGGGTGAGCGGTCTGACGGTTTCGCCATCCAGCGAGACGAGCAGGAGATCGTGATCGAGATTGGTATTGGCGCGCTGGACGAGCAGCGTTTCGTCATCCGGGGACCAGGCGACCGGAGTCAGGAGCTCGTCCGTCGCCAGGAGCGGGCGGGGCGTCGCGGCCGGGTCGAGGAGGTCGACGGTCCAGACATCGAAGACGTGCTGGGCGCGGGCATTGCTGGCAAAGGCAAGCTGGCGGCCGTCGGAACTGAACGCACCCAGGCTATGGATCACCGTCGAGTCGGCGGTGACGGCTCGCGGTGTCTCCGATGGCGCGACGGTCCAGAGCTGCTGGCGCTCGTTGCCGCCGGTGTCCATCCCGAAGACGAGGCGGTCGCCCGTTGGGTCGACCATCAGCGCACCGACCCGGTCGGTGAAGGTGGTCAGCTGGCGATCGGGTCGAGGTGATGTGCCCGAGGTCGACAGCGGATCCGTCATCCAGAGCTGCGGAACGCCGCTGGCGTCGCTGAGGTAGACCAGTTGCCCGTCGGCCAGCCAGACCGGGGAGGTTGCCGACGTGATCGAGAGATAGGGCTCGATGCGGGGAGGATTCACCCCGCCGGGTGTCGCTGTCGACGAGAACTCGCGCATCGATCCGCCTCCGCTCCACGACTCGCCATCTATCCGGTGGGCTCGCTTGTATCACCTTCTGCCCGCCCCGGCCAGGGCCGGAAAGGCGGTCGTTGAGTGACCGTCGGGCAGACTGACGCAAATAGGTTCGTGACTGGACCGTTGATGCTCGCAGATAGCTACTCGACCAGAACGCGGGGCCGACGCGCCGGTCGCCCAGGCCGGGTGACCTTCGGAGTACGTGGCCGCCGCCGGTACTTCTCCGCCGGTGTGCCAAGGGGAACGTGGGTCGGGATGTGATGGTCCGCCTCGCGTCGCAGGGCGGCCCACTGGAACGTGAACTTCGCGACCGTCAGGATGACTGACGTTGAAATATCCGTGATGCCACGGATCGACGCCAGCTTCACCTTGATGAACTGATGCAGGTGATCGGGCGAGGCAAAAAACCCTTCCGCGACAATGTCAGCCGGGCCAGTCGTGACGGCGACCCAGCGCACCTCAGAAAGTGCCACGACTGCCCCAAGCGTCTCCTCGTAATGCGCAAGATCGACGTTGAGGTTCAGGTGGACATGGATCGGGAGCCCGAGCTTCGAACTGTCAGCATAGGGAGCGATCATGATCACGCGGTTACGAACCAGCGCCTCCAGGCGCCGTTGGACCGTCGATTTCGGCACGTCGAGCGCCTGAGCGATGTCGACGACCGATCGGCGTCCGTCGACTTCGAGCTCGGCGATGATCCGTAAGTCAAGGTCGTCGATGTCCGCTCCCGGGACCCGCGCATCCGCCGTCATGTTCCCCCGATCCCGTCCTGTGTGGTCATGCCCACCCGGAGCGACGTCGCGGCTCCTGGCGAAGTATGCAAGACTGCGGTCGCCGAATCTTCGCGACGTACCAGGGCGCCGGACACGGGCTGGCTATCGGCGATCAACAACGACCTGTCCGCTCTGGAGCACGAGAGCGGGAGCTTTTAAGGCGTCCAGCCCGTGGAGAGGATCATCGCGCACCGCGACCAGATCGGCCACGCAACCCTCGGCCACGGTTCCAACGACCCCTTGGAGCTGACACGCCTCCGCGGCACGCCCCGTGGCGGCATGGATCGCTTCCAGCGGCGACAGTCCCGCCTGCTCCAGATACTGGAGCTCCACATAGAAATCATCAAATCCGGTGTCACGCCAGCCCGCATCGTTTCCCGCCACGATCGGGACCCCAAGGTCATGCAAGATACCGATGATCCCGAGCTGATCGGCGGTCAGCTTTCGGGTGAGATTCGCGAGCTGCGCTTCCTCGGCCGGAGCGTTGCTGTGCTTGAGGCGTTCCTGGGCGCCGGGCGGCAGATCGGCCAGCACCTGAATCGTCGCCGTCACGAAGATCCCCGCCTGCGCAAGTCGTTGTCCGAGGGCCTCGTCATACTTCACACTCGTATCCGGCGCCATGAACATGCAGTGTTCGATGTGGTCCGTGCCGGCATCGAGCGCGACCTCAACCGACTCCGTGGCGATACAGTGACAGGAGGCGCGCTTCCGGATCTTGTGCGCCTCATGGATTGCCGCCCGGAGCTCCTCGACATCGAAGGCGGGGAATTGCGAGTACGTCCCGACCGTGCCCCCCCCGGACGCCATGATCTTAATGAAGTCGGCGCCTTCTTTGAGCAACTGCCGGGCGGCCTGTCGCATCTCATCCGGTCCGTCGGCCTCACCGCCGAAGTAGTGGCAATGACCGCCAGTGATGGTCAGGGCACGTCCACATAAGACAAGTCGAGGCCCGGATACGACCCCGGACCGAATCGCGTCGCGGAGGCGAAACATGAGCCTGCCACGTCCGCCACAGTCCCGGATCGTCGTGACTCCAGTGTTCAGCGCCGCCATGGCATTGACGTGGGCCTTGAGCAACAGGATCTCGTCGGGCAGCTCCATCCACTCAGCAAGGGGTGTTCCATCACCGGGCAGCGTCACGTGGGCGTGCATATTGATGAGACCGGGCAGCACGGTGCAGTCGCGGAGGTCGAGCACGGTCGAGCCACGCGGCGCATGACTCTCCCCGGCGACGCGGCTGATGATCCCGTCGTTGACGGTCACCGTCACATCGCGGCGAGGTTCGGCACCGGTGCCATCGATCAAGGTGCCGACGAGGATTACTGTTTCGGTTGCGTCGTTGTGTGCTGGTGTCACGCTCGGTGGCCCTCCCTCGGCTCGTCATCCATGAGCTGCATCGCGGTCGATCGAAACGTCCTGTCGTCCTCCGGTTTTAGCGTTGTCGCAGCCGGGGATCAAGAGCATCACGCAGTGCATCTCCCAGCAGGTTGACCCCAAGCACTGTCAGCATGATCGCGATCCCGCCGAAGGTCGAGATCCACCAGGCCGTCGCGATCCGGGTTCGACCATCACTGACAATTGCTCCCCACTCAGATGATGGTGGCTGCGCCCCCAGACCAAGAAAGCTCAAGCTGGCGATAATGAGAATCGTTGAGCCGAGACCGAGCGTTGCCACCACCAGAATCGGCGCAATCACATTCGGCAGGACGTGGCGGAACATGATCGATCGATCCGACGCGCCCAGGACTCGCGCCGCCTCGACGTAGACCTGCTCGCGCGCCGAGAGCACCGAACCCCGCGCGATCCGCGCGTAGTACGGGATGGAGGCCAGCCCCACGGCCAGCGCGACGTTGGTGAGTGATGGGCCAAACGAGAAGATAAACACCATGCTGACCAGGATGCCGGGCAAGGCAAGAAAGAGGTCGGTCAGCGCCATCAGCATCGCGTCAATCGGCCCCCGGTAGTACCCCGAGACGATCCCAACGATGGTCCCGCCAACCAGGCTGATCGCCACGGCGACGACCCCGGCCCAGAGCGAGAGCCGCGTTCCGAAGATCACCCGGCTAAGAATGTCGCGCCCCAGATTGTCCGTTCCGAACGGATGCGCCGGTGATGGCGAGACCAGGCGTGCGCGGAACGCCGCGTCGAGCGGATCGTATGGCGCCACCAGCGGTGCGAACACTGCGGTAAGCACCAGGAGCAGGATGATCGCCGCCCCGACTAGGCCAGTGGGATGGCGGCGTAGAGATCGCTGAATACGTCGCCACTGACGCTCGGAGCGAGGGGACCGTGCCAGGTTCACCGCGGATCTGGCCGCGACGTTAGCTACCACGATCTGCGTGCTCCTTGAGGGTTCGACCGCGATCCATTACGAGTACCGGATTCGTGGATCGAGCACGGCATAGATGAGATCGACCCCGAGATTCGCCAGGACGATGACTATCCCGACGAAGATGACCACGCCCTGAACCAGGGGCATGTCCCGCTGCTGAATGCCGGTGACCGCGAGCTGCCCAATCCCCTGGCGCGCAAAGACCGTCTCGACGATCACCGCACCGCCGATCGCGAATCCGAGCTGCATGCCGAGGACCGTGACGACCGGGATCAGGGCGTTCCGAAATGCGTGGTGGAAGATCACCCGTCCTTCCCGGAGACCCTTTGATCGAGCGGCGACGACGAAATCTTGCCGAAGCACATCAAGCATGCTGGCCCGGACCAGGCGGGCCAGAATCGCGATCGGATAGGCGCTCAGTGCCAGCGCGGGCAGAATGAGTTGCCGGGCCGATCCCGAACCCGCCGCCGGAAGCCAATCGACCTTGACCGAGAAGAGGTAGATGAGGACCAGTCCGAACCAGAAGCTTGGAACCGAGACGAGAAAGAGCGAGAGAGCCATGCTGGCGTGGTCGACCCAACTCCCTTCTTTCGTTGCCGCCAGGACACCGATCACCAGGCCGATGGGAACGGCAATCATCATGCTCGCCACGGCTAGCTGCAAGGTCGCGGCGAGTTGGTGCAGAATCTGATCGCTCACCCGCTGATGACTGAAGAGCGACCGGCCGAAGTCGCCGCGCGAGACATCGACAAGATAGTGACCGTATTGAACGAGCAGTGGCTGATCGAGACCAAGCTCATGGCGAAGCTTCTGCTGCTCGTCGGCTGAGAGGGCGAAGCCGGTCATCATGGCGCTGACCGCGTCGCCCGGCAGCAAGTGCATGAGAAAGAACACGAGCGTGATCAACCCATAGATGATGGGGATGGCCAGCGCGATCCGCCGGATCAGGTAGCTCAGCATGGTGCACCTTCGGGCGGGCGATCCAGTGCCAGGAGGCCTGCTGGATCACCCGCCTCCCGCCGATTACTTGTCCCAGTAGATGTCATACAGGAGGGGCGAGGAGCCGACGGCGTCGAACACATCCATGCCCGCGAGGCCCTGCTTGGCGGCCCACAACAACGAGTAGTTGTAGAGCGGCACGTAGGCCGCATCGGCCATCACCTGCGCCTGGACCTTGGCGTAGATCTCCTTGCGCTTGGCGGGGTCGCTCTCGGCATCGCCCGCGATCAGTCCCTGGTCCACGTCGGGATTGCTGTAGTGCGACAGGTTCCAGCCGACGCCGATGTTGTCCGAGTGGAAGATCTTGTGCAGGTCCGCCGGATCGACACCACTCCATTGGGTCCAGGCGATGTTGTGCTTCCCGCCCTGCGTGTCCTGCTGATACGGGGGGTATTCCTCGGTGGTGATCTGAGTCTTGAACCCCACTTCCTGCAGCTGCGCCTGCACTGCCTCTTCCAGGTTTCGCAGCGGCGTGAAGGAGATCTGGACCAGTTCCAGGGTCTGACCGGCCTTCTTCCGGACGTCGCCATCCTTGACCCAGCCAGCTTCGTCTAGAAGGCTGTTCGCCCTGTCCGGGTCGTAGGTGTAGAGCGCCGCATCGGGGTCATACGCCCAGCTGAAGGTCGACATGATGCCGTGCGCGGACTCGGCTGTGCCATCGAAGACGGCGGCGTTGATGCCCTCGAAGTCGAGCGCATACTCGATGGCCTGGCGGACCTTGATGTCGTCCGTTGGCGTCTTCTTGACGTTGACGAAGTAGCCCGCCGGTGGGTATCCCTGGACTAGCGCCTTGCTGGTCGTGAAGTCCCCATTCCCTTCCATGCCCTGCCAGTCGGCCGGCGTCACCCCTCCGGCGGCGTCCACCTGGCCCGAGAGCAGCGCGGCGGTGAGGGTCCCCGCCTCAGGGATGATTTGATAGGTAACTTCGTCGAGATAGGCCGGACCCTGGTGGTGGTGCAGCTCTGGGGCCCAGTTGTAGTCCGGATTGCGAACGATCGTCACATGATCCTTCTCAATCCATTCCTTGAACATGAAGGGACCGCTGCCGACCGGGTGCTGGCCGAAATCCTGGCCGTACTGCTTGGCGGCCGCGGGCGAGACCATCCCGAGGGCCGGCACCGCCAGCGCCGATGGCAGCCGCCCATATCGCTGCTTCATCTTAATCGCGACGGTCAGGTCGTCAACGACCTCAACATGATCCAGAGGTCCAATGATGAACACGGCGTATTGCGACTTCGTCGCCGGATCGACGATGCGCTCGAAGTTCGCCTTGACAGCCTCGGCGTTGAAGGGTGTCCCGTCGTGGAACTTTACCCCCTGACGAAGCTTGATCGTCCAGGTCAGCCCATCCGCGGATTCCGCCCATTCGGTGGCCAGCCCCGGATAAAGCTTGCCATCTGGAGTCAGCTCGATGAGACGGTCAAAGACCGCGGCCAGGAACGTGTAATCGGCCAGAGCCGACGTCACATGGGGATCGAATGTCTGGAAGAAGCCCCAGCCAATCTTAAGACTGCCTCCTGGCTTGCCCTCCTGGAGACGCTGTGTTGGCGACGCGGCAACGCGGGGACTCGCCAGCAGAGCCGAAAGCATGCTGCCTGACACGCCAATGGCAGCGCCTCGTTGAACCAGCTCCCGCCGCGAGATTCGCCCACCAACGAACAAGTCTCGGAGCGCTAACTCCTCGATCGAAGCTCCACGTCGCATCATTGATCTCCTTGCCGCTTGGAGGTCGGTGGGGTAGGCTACGATGGTAGGCAGTGGTGGGGCAAATGTCAAGACAATGCCGATTTGTTGGTGCATCCGCCAGACAGAATAACGATATATGGGCAATGAGACCAAAATGTCCCGGCGATCTGTTGCGCGATTGCCGCGGAGGATGTCCCGGTCGTGATTTCATGTTTAAGAGATGCGCGGTCGTGACATCATGAGCGTTCAGGCACGGAGATGGCACTGGGTGCCGTCGCGATCTTCATCGAGTCAGGTGGAAGGGATTGCAAGGCGACGCGCTGAGCTGTGGTTGTTTCAGCTAGAGCGAGCGCAGGAGAAGGGGATACGATGAAGCTCTACCTGATCAACCTGGGGGCGTGTGACGCGGACAAGGGCGCCGTGCTGACACCGGGGAGTGGCGACGGCGAACGGATGATCATCCCGATCGTGGGCTACCTGATCGAGACGGATGACGGCCAGCGCATCCTCGTCGATTCCGGGATGCACCGCAAACATATCGATGATCCCCAGGCGACGTTCGGGGGAACACCATTCGCTGAGGCCCTGACGCCGATCATGCATCCGGACGATGACATCGCCAACCGGCTCGCGGAGATCGGTCTCGCCGTCGACGATATCGATATCCTGGTCAGCACCCACTTTCATTTCGATCATGCCGGAAATCATGGAGCGTTCGGTCGAGCCCGTATCGTCGCCCAGCGCGCGGCCTACGATTTCGCAATCGCCCATCCCGATGCCTGCCCGCACGACATCTGGAACCTTCCGCATCTGCGCTACGAGTTGCTCGACGGCGATGTCGAGTTGGTGCCGGGTGTCGAGCTGATCGCGTCGCCCGGGCATGTGCCCGGTCACATGTCGGTGCTGGTGCGTCTGCCGGGGTCGGGCCCGATGCTGCTGGCGATCGACGCGATCTATACCCAGGAGAACCTTGCGACGAACAACTGGCAGAGCCAGCGCGATCCCGAGGCTGCCGGGCAGAGCGCGCGCAGGCTGGCCGATATCGCGGCGCGCGAGCAGGCGACCCTGATCTGTGGTCACGACCCCGCGCAGTGGGCGGGGTTGCGGATGGCGCCGGCGATCTATGAGTAGGTGAGGGACGAGACGGCACGCCGTGAGCCGTCCGTCCGCCACGGAACCGTCCTGGGTGAGGGAACAGGTCAGGGCGGCAAACGCCGAAGAGGGGTGCCGCTCAGGCGGCACCCCTCTTCAGTTGTCCGACGCTGTGAATCTAGCGGCGGGTGTCCGTGTCAGTGCGGTCGATCGTGGTGCGTGTGACCGTCGGATCGACATCAACCGTGCGATCGACCGTGCGGGTGACCACCGGCTCGACCACCGTCCGCGTCACTGGCGGCTCGATCGGAACGGTGCTGCCGCGACGCAGCAGTCCGGTCAGACCAGCCAGACCGAGCAGGCCGAGCAGGCCCCAGCGGCCGGTGTTGTCCTTTTTGGTCTTCGTGACGACGGGAGCGACCGTCGGCGCATCGGTCGTCACCGACACCGCGGTCGTCGACGCGTCAGTCGTCGACACCGAGGTGGTCGACGCGTCAGTCGTTGCCGCGTCAGTCGTCGACGCTGCCGATGTCGTTGACGACGCGTCAGTCGCAACTACCGTCGTGTCTAGCGGCGGGAGTCCGGAGGAGGTTGGGACCACCGTCTCCTGCGCATTGACGGTCGCCAATCCGGCGACGCCAAACATGAGGGCGACCGCAAGGGCGGGAGCCCGGAGCGCCCTGATCGAAGCGTGAAGCATCGTGTTCCTCCTTATGTACGGCACGGAGTTCGCAGCATTCGTCGTGACGACCATCACGGTCGTGCATCCGCCTGCGATGCTAAAGGCAAGATTGATGCCAGATCGCGAACGGCCAATCATCGGTCACCTCATCACGACCTGGAGAGCTCACCTGCCGGCAGACATGCCAGGGGGGTGACCGAGGTCACCCCCCTGACTCCGTTGCGCCTGCCGCCCTGAGCTTCTACCGGTTTGGCGTCTTGTCGATCGTGGCGTCCTCGTTGATCCGAACCTCCTCATGTCGCACGGTGCCGGAGACCTGCTCGGTTCGCTGAACCGCTTCCTTGCCGATCTCCACCTCTTCGGCGACCCGGACCTGCTTTTGCACGTCGACCTGGTCGGCACGAATCGGGATCTCGAAGGTTCCCTCCTGGAAGGCGTTCGGATCGTCACTCGCCGAGCGATCGACCGCGTGCCGTTCGACCCGAACTCGCTCCTCAGTCACCGGAATCTCCAGCACCTTCTCTTCGGAGACGACGCTCTTGTCGACCCGGACCTCACCGATCTCGCGTGTCTGCTTCGTCGCCGTCAGCTCTTCTTCATGAACCGGAACACGAAGGGTGTCGCTCTCATGAATGTGCGTGTCGGCATTGTCCTGAAGGTGCTCGAACGGTCGGCCATCGGCCCCAAGCCCGCTTGAGGTGTTCTTCTTCGCCATGATCTGATCCCTCCTGGGATAGGAACAGGGTGCCAACGCACCCGGACCGGCCTCTCGCCGGTATGACCCCAGCGATGCAAGGGGTGTGCCTTCCAGGAACGATGACGTAGCAGGTGCCACAATACGGCGCTTCGCCGGCCAGACGGATGGTGGTGTGGGAATCGACCGCATGGAGATCCAGGGGCGATGCGACCGTTGGGTCGGCGCCCTGGTTGCCGTCGCCCGGCATGACACGCTGAGACACGAGGGGGGCGAGCCAATCTGGCTCGCCCCCCTCGTGTCTCACGTCGTTGATGTGTGATGGTTGGGGGCGGCCCCCTTGCAGGCCGCCCCGCCGTCGACGCGTCTACCCCTGGGTGTCATCGACCGAGATCGTGGCGCCGGTGTTGCCACCGCCATCGACCGTGCCGATGCTGACCGTGCCGCCGCTGGCGTCGGCTGACGCCGGGCCGCCGTTGCCGACCTCGGCGGTGCTGCCGCCCCCGACCAGGACGCCATTGTTGCTGCCGCCATTCGACGTCGCCGTGGCCGTGCCACCGTCCGCGGAGGCGGTCACGCTGGTATCGGTCTCGACATTGGCATCGATATCGACGTGGGCATCGCCGCCGACGTACGACGGAGCGGAGGACGGGATGGAGGATCCGCAGCTCTTGCCACCTTTGGTGTCATCGACGGAGATCCTGGCGCCGGTGTTGTGCCCACCGGAGACGGTGCCGATGCTGACCATGCCACCCTTGGCATCCGCCGTGGCCGCGCCGCCGTTCCCAACCTTGGCGCTGCCGCCGACGATGAAGACGAGATTGCCATCGCCGCCGTTCGATGAGGCCGAGGCCGTGCCGCCGTTGGCGGAAGCAGTGACGCTGGTCGAGGTGCGGACGGAGGCATCGATGCGGACCTGGGCATCACCGGCCGGGGGGCAGTGATAGCCGGTGGCGCCGGCCGGCAGGGCGGAGGCACCGAAGCCGGCCACCAGCAGCGCGACGGGAAGGATGCGGAGGGCGGTCATCAGTTTGCCGGTCATGGTGGAACTCCTCTGGATGACGCTGGACGAAGGGGTCAGGACGGCGGCGGAGGCATAGCGGCTGGTCATGGTGCGTGCTCCTTCTGGTGCTTCGCGGCGGTGAGCGACTCAGGTGTCGGCTCTGTCTCTATTACAGCGCCTGGCCTCCGATCCGGCGGTCAGCCGGGGCACGCCAGGAGTGTCAACTCGGGAACAGGGAGGG
>JAABUS010004007.1_pt1 | contig 22371 bp, 26 predicted proteins | sample 5560161 | NCBI WGS metagenome assembly JAABUS01 (sample SAMN10711885, study PRJNA513376) | rock metagenome | isolation source: Antarctica rocks | place: Antarctica: Victoria Land, Trio Nunatak nord | collected 2016-01-04
AACTGGCGCGTGATCGTCCTCAACGACAACCACAACACCTTCGATCACGTCGCCAAGACCCTCGCCCGCTACATCCCGGGCGTGTCCCTCGACAAGGGCCACGCCATCGCCGATCGCATCCACAACCACGGTCAGGCGATCGTGTGGACCGGCGCCAAGGAGACCGCGGAGCTCTATTGGGAGCAGCTCTCGGGCGCGGGCCTCACGATGGCGCCGCTCGAGCAGGGATGACGCTGGCGCCGGCGTCGTTCCCCGAGGAGGGCGCGGGCTAGGGCTTGGCCGGGAGTGACCGCGCGTAGGCTATGCCGCGGGCGACCCATCGTTCGAGCTGGCGGCTCGCCCAGCCCCTCAGCGTCGACCCGCAGCCATCCTCGCACTACTACCGGGTTCTCGAACGCTCCTACGACGACCCGGTCCTGCAGGCGACCTGCGAGCGCATCCTGCTCGACGAGCGCGGCCACGTGGCCTTCCACCGGGCGACGCTCGGCCACGAGCTCGCTGGAATGCCCGGGCCCGCGCGGACCGCCGCGGTACTCGCCTGGCGCGCCTTCGTGGCGGCCGCGGCGCTGTGGTGGCCCGGGACCATCGGGCCGTGCTCGCGCTCGCAGGCGTGAGCCGATCGGCTTTCGAGCGGGACGTGCGCACGAGGGCGCGATGGCTCGCGGACTCCACGCACTCGCGCCTGCCGCATCGAAGGCCGACCGAGGTCCCAGAGCCGCGAACCTCAGCTCCGGACTCCCTCTGAGCGTCCGTCGCGACGGGGGGTCGCGGCTCGGTTGACGTTGCACGCCCGGGACGCGGTTGGTCAGGTTGCCGGCGCCGCGTCCGCGGCGTGGACCTCCCGCCGGGTACGCCCTAGGCGGGGTCTCCTTCGACCGGCTGCTGCATGCGCCTCGCCTCGTCGCGCGTGATCCGGTCGTTCCACTCGGGCATGATCAGCACCTGGTACCAGCTCGAGTGCTCGGCGCGCCAGCGCTTGAACTCCGTGCCGTGCCAGTAGGCCTCGAAGTCGTCCTTGCTCTCCCACGCCGAGAAGTGCATGAACTTGTAGGTGTCCTGCTGGGAGCGGATGACCTCGTAGTCCAGCGCCCCGTAGCGCAGGGCGATGGGGGCGATCACCTCGAGCGCCCGCTCGAGCTGGTCGCCGCGGAAGAACGTCGCGTACCACGGGACGAGAACCACCCCGGCCATCAGGCGCCGACCTCGGCGACGATGGCGCCCGGACCCTCGGCCGTCCTGCCCTGGCCCGCCTCGGCGGCGCCGACGAGGATCGCGATCTTTCCCAGGTGCCGGTTCTCCCTCATGAGCTGATGGGCCTCGGCGACCCCGTCGAAGCCCATCGTGCGCCACAGGACCGGTCGGATGACGCCCTGGTCGATGAGCTCGTTGGCCTTGTTGCACTCATAGGCGTTGGCGAAGTGCGAGCCGATGATCTGCTTCTGGCGCATCCACAGGTAGCGGACGTCGAAGTCGAGGTTGAAGCCCGTCGTGCCGGCGCAGATGACCACCTTGCCAAACGGCTTGACGGTCAGCACCGAGGTGGGGAACGTCGCCTGGCCGACGTGCTCGAAGACGATGTCGGGCGGCGCCCCGAGGATCTCCGCGACCGCCTTGGAGAAGCGTCGGGACTCCTTGAAGCGCGCCTTCTCCTCCTCGGGCGACTCGCCGCCGCGGCGCATCATCCCGGCGTACTCGTCCCGGTTCAGCCAGCCGGTGGCGCCGAGTCGCTCCACCAGCGCGCCCTTCTCCGGCGAGGAGACCACGCCCACCGACTGGGCGCCGGCCATCTTGCAGATCTGGGTGGCGAAGACGCCGAGGCCCCCGGCGGCGCCCCACACGAGCACGCGGCCGCCGGCCTGCAGCTTGCACTGGGTGATGAGCATGCGGTAGGCGGTGAAGTAGGTCAGGCCGTAGGAGGCCGCCTCCTCCCAGGAGAGCGCTGTGGGCTTGGGGAGGAGCTGCTGGGCCTGGACCTTGGTGAACTGGGCGAAGGAGCCCCAGCTCGTCTCATAGCCCCATATCTTCTGGGACGGGGCGGCGAGCGGGTCGAGGCCGTGGACCTCGGGGTCCTCGTAGGAGGCCTGGTTGCAGTGCAGGACGACCTCGTCGCCCGGCACCCAGCGCGTGACCCCGGCGCCGACCTTCCACACGACGCCCGATGCGTCCGAGCCGCCGATGTGGTGGTCCTCCTCGGGGTGGTAGCGAAAGACGGAGACCGGCTTGCCCATCGCGGCCCACACGTTGTTGTAGTTGACCCCGGCGGCCATGACGCGCACGACGACCTCGAAGGCGCCCGGCTCGGGCACTTCGATCTCCTCCAACTGGAAGGCGTCTCTGGGCTCGCCCTCGCGCTCCTGGCGGATGACCCATGCGGCCATCGTGGCCGGAAGCGTGCCCGGCTCTGCGTCCACCTCTGTCACCCTGCTGGAGTCAACCGCCACGGGCATCGACCTCTCTACGAACGAGTGGGGGTCGGCAGCCTATCGAGCGGCGAGTACCTAAACGTAGCCGCTTCGGCGGAACCAGAGCACGAGCATCCCGATCGCCGCGACCAGCCCGCCGATGCCCCAGCCGAAGAAGGCGGTGGCCGAGTTGACGTGGTCGACCATCCACGAGAAGTTCTGCCCGAAGAACCCGGTGATGAAGGTGAGGGGAAGGAAGATCGTCGCGACGATGGACAGCTTGCGCATGACCTCGTTGAGTCGGTTGGAGACCGTCGAGAGGTAGATGTTGGTCGAGGCGGTGAGCAGCTCGCCGTAGTTGTCGATCTGGCTCGAGACCCGCCCCAGGTCGTCGGCCACCTCGCGCAGGTAGTCGCGGCTTCCCTCCTCGAGGCCCGGGACGTCGGCGATGACGTCGGCAACCCGGAGCAGGAGGTCGCGCTGGGGATTGACGACGCGGCGCAGCGTCAGCAGCTCGCGCTGGAGGCGGGCCACGGCGTGCAGCTGCTCCTCGCTGGGGCGCTCGATCACCTCTTCCTCGAGCTCGGCGACCAGCTCGTCCAGCGCGGAGAGCACTCCCAGGAAGGAGTCGGTGACGGCATCGAGCACGCGGGCGACGACGAGCTGCTCCTCCTGCTGGCCGCGCCGGGTGAGCCGGCGGCGCAGGCGGTCGAGCTCCTCGACCTCGATGTCGTGGTAGGTCACGATGAAGTTGCCGGCGATGTAGACGAACACGTCGAAGGGCTCGATGCGGCCGTCCTGCGCGGCGTCGGCGCCCCTCCAGACGAGGACCACGTAGTCCTCGTGGTCGTCGAACAGGCGGCGCCGCATCCCCGGAATGTGCTCGGGGGGCACCTCTATTCCCAGCTCGTGGCGCAGGCGCTCGAGGTCCTCGGCGGTCGGGGCGGTGACGTCGAGCCAGAAGAACTCGTCGCGCGCGATGAGCTGGCCGATCGCGTCGCGGTCGATCTCGGTCAGGACCCGCATCGGGTCCGGGACGCTAACCAGCGGCCAGGACGATCAATCCTCCATGCGCAGCTCGCCGGTGTCGTGGAGCTCGAAGCGCAGCGAGTTGATGACGGCTCCGCCGAGGATCACGATCGACACCACGTAGAACCACAGCAGGACGATGATGATGAACACGAACGTCGACCCGAAACTCGCGAGGGTGTTGACGTTGGAGAGGTAGAAGGGGAACGCGTAGTCGACGGCGCCGACGGCCAGCGTCGCGCCGAGGGCTCCGGGCCAGATCGCGCGCCACGGGACGAGACGGTTGGGGACCGCCCAGTAGACGACGGAGAGCAGGGCGAACAGGAGCGTGAGACCGGCCACGACGGTCATGCCGTAGATCAGCCCCCGAACGCCGGACAGGCCGAAGGGGAGGTCTCGGGCGCCAGACACGAGCAGGCTCTGGAGCGCCGGGAGCGCGAGCGTCGCCAGCGTGAGCGCCACCGCGACGATCAGCATCACCAGCGAGAAGCGCTTCTGCTCGAGCCAGCTGCGGCAGCGCACGTGGTAGATGCGGCAGAAGGCCGTGTCCAGCGAGCCCCAGAACGAGGAGCCGACCCACACGGCGGCGACGAACGCCGCGACGCCGATCTCGGTCCCCGAGGTCTGAAGCCGCCCGGTGAGGGTCTTCAGCGTCGACTCGGCCGCGGTCGGGAAGAGCTGCTGGAGATCCTGGATCACCTGCTGCTCGGCCTGCCCGCTCTGGAGCACCCGCCCGGCGACCCACAGGGCCAGCAGCGTGGCCGGCAGCAGCGAGAGCAGCAGGTTGTAAGCCACCATGCCCGACAGCCCGGTGAGGTTCTCCTCGTAGCCCTTGCGCCAGAAGAGGGTGACCAAGCGCCACAGCCGGCGGTGTCGTGGGGGGCGCCACGGCCGCGACGCGGAGGCCACCGACCCTCCATGCGCTCGCGTGACCGGCGCCTGCGCCTCCGGGGTCGGGGCGCGCGGCTGTTCGCTCATCGGGCCGGATTACCCACGAGACGGCTCGTTCACGCGAGCGGGCTCTGTCTCGGGGCGGCCATTGGAGGGCACGGGGCCCGCGTCGGGCCGGGCGGAGGAGGGCGCGGGCTCGCCCTGAGGCGGGGCGGAGGAGGGCGCGGGCTCGCCCTGAGGCTCCACGGCGGCGGGCCCCGCCGCCGTCGCCTGCTCTGCCGCTGGGGTCTCCGCGGCGCTGACCGTCGGCGATATCAGCAGCCAGCAGACGACGGCCCCCACCGCCGCGAACGCCGCGCTCACCTTCAGACCGGTGCCGAGCGCGGTGACGAACGCCTCGTTCATCGCCCGGCCCACGTCGCCACCGACGCTTGCGCCGCCGGCGGCCAGCGCCTCCGAAAGCTCCTCCCGCCTGGCCGCGGGCAGCGCGGGGAGCAGGCGATCGAGCTCGCGCCGGCCGAGGCCGATCACCAGCGCGCCCATCGCGGCGACGCCGAAGGAGCCGCCGACCATCCGGCTCATCGACAGGACACCCGAGGCCACGCCGGCCTTGCTGCGGTCCACGGCGTTCATGGCCGCGGTGCTCATCGGCGACATGACGAAGGCCATGCCGACGCCCATCAAGAGGAAGGCGGGGGCCAGGAACGCGTAGCCGGTGTCCACGCCGATGAAGGACTGCCACAGCAGCGAGGCGGCGACAACCATCAGGCCGCCGGTGATGAGCGGTCGCGGGCCGATGCTATCGGTGAGCCGCCCCGAGATCGGGCCGAGGAACATGATCACGATGGTGGCGGGCAGGAAGCGCGCGCCGGCCCCGAGCGGCGAGTAGTCCAGCACGTTCTGCATGTAGAGTGCGATGAAGAAGAAGAAGGCGAGCATCGCGAAGGTGACCGTGAAGGCGACGATGCTCGCGCCCAGGAACGTCCGCGAGCGAAAGAAGGCGAAGTCGACCGTCGGCGCGCGGGAGCGCAGCTCGACGACAACGAAGCCGGCGAGCGAGAGCCCGCTCAGTGCGACGAGGCCGAGGATCCGCGGCGAGCCCCAGCCCCAGCCGTTTCCCTCCACCAGGACGAGGATGAGCGCGCCGAGCCCGACGGTGATCGCCAGGATGCCCGGCAGGTCGACCTCCCGCGTCACGGTCTCGTCGCGCGACTCGTGCGCCGCGAAGAGGGTGACCGCCACCGCGACGACCGCCACGGGGACGTTGACGTAGAAGATCGCGCGCCAGGAGACGTGCTCGACGAGGAAGCCGCCGACGACCGGTCCGATGGCCAGCGCGATCGCCGAGACCCCGGCCCACGTCCCGATCGCCTTGCCGCGCTCGTGGGCGGGGAAGGCGTTGGTGATGATCGACAGGGTCGCCGGCATCATGAACGCCGCTCCGATGCCCTGAACGGCGCGGCCGGCGACCAGCCACCCCTCGTCGGGCGACAGCCCGATGGCGGCGCTGGAAAGCGCGAAGACCACGACGCCGAAGAGGAACATCCGCCGCCGGCCGAAGATGTCGCCGAGCCGCCCGCCGGTGACCAGGAGCACGCCGAAGGTCAGCGTGTAGGCGTTGACCGTCCACTCCAGGCCCGAAAGCGTGGTGTCGAAGTCGCGCTGGATCGACGGCAGCGCGACGTTTACCACCGTGTTGTCGAGCATGATCATGAACAGGGCGAAGCACATGGCGCCGAGGGTCCACCAGCGGCGGTTCTCCTCGTTGAGCGCGAGTCGCCGGGAGGCGGAGGAGATGCGCTCGGTCATCGGGTCGCCTCGGTGCGGCCGAGGAGGGGGGCGAGGGCGGCGCTCAGCGCGGCGCGCTGCTCGTCGGTCAGCCCCTCGAGCTCTCGCGCGATCGTGTCCACCCTCGCTGTGTGAACCCTGGACATGACCTCCGCGCCCGCCCTGGCGATGCGCACGCGCTTGATGCGACGATCCGTCCCGTCCTCCCGCCGCACGACGTAGCCGCGCTGGCAGAGCCCGTCCACGGCTCGGCTGGAAGCTGGAAACGAGAGCCCCAGCCGCTCGGCGACCTCCTTGAGGCTGAACTCGGAGTCCCCGCCGTCGAGCAGGGTGAGCATCTTGTACTGGGTGACCGAAAGCTCGAGCTCGCCGACCGTGCGAAAGACGTCGGAGCTCTTGAGCATCCGGCTCGAGAGCGTGGCGAAGGCCTCGGCGAGAGCCCTTACCGACGATTGCGTGCGCACGGTCACTGTTTGCATGCACGCAAGTATTACACATGCGAACGGCGACGACGAAGGAGGGAAGGGAACGAGCGGCGGCAGAAGCCGGAGGGAGCGGGACGCTGCCGTTCTGTACCACGCCACGCCTTCTGCGCCGTCTGAGCCGCGCCAGACGCGGTTGAGACGGCGCAGAAGGCAAGCAAGCTCGCTCCTTCGCCCGCCCGCCGTTCGCCCGGGCCACGCTGCCCGGATGCTCGCACTGCTCGGCGCCTACGCCTGATCGGGCCCGTCGAGCTCGCGCGAGGCGATCTGCCGGAAGCGACCCGCGTCACGGTCCCAGCGCAGCGTTCGCTCAGCGATCGACTGCGGGCAGCACAGCGGGTCGGTCGGCGCGTAGCTGGGTACGCGCGCGATCAGGCGCCCCTTGCGCACCCGGACGGTGGAACGGTAGAGGCCTTCGCTGCGGTATACGGCTCGCGGCTCGTCTTCCGCGTCCCTGCCGTGCGTGCTGAGGACGTAGAAGGCGATGTCGCCGGCGGCGCCCCCGGTCGCGACGCTCACGACGGCGTCCTGGCGCTTGTCCCCGGTGAGGTCGGCGAAGACCACCTGGTCGTCCACGAAGGCCTCGCCCGAGCGCAGCAGGTCGCGCACGTCGGAGGCGGTACGCCGGTCCTTGACGATCAGCTTGGCGAAGAGCTCCTGCTGGCGGCTGGGCGCCGCCCCGGCGGCCGGCGCCAGCGAAGCGCCGCAGGCGAGGAGCGCCGGCATCACGACCGCCAAGCAGTGTCGAGCGCTCACTCGGGGCTCCTCGAGGGAGGGGGCATCAGGGTTGGAGGACCTTGTTCTGGGCGCTCTCGCGCTCTTCGTCGACCCGCAGCCGGGCCGGAGAGATGGCGTCGTCGTCGGTCTTGAGCGTGTAGGTCGTGTCCTGCCGAACGACGACCTTGAGCTGGGCGGTGTCCTGCGGGTTGATCGGCCCCGTGCTCTGGCGCAGGCCGGCCCGCGGCTCCTGCACCGGGCGGCATCCCTCCGCCGACGTCGTCGAGGTCGTCCCTCGCCCGGGACCGGACGCCAGCTCGTCGGCTTCGAGCGTGGCGACCTGCGAGGCGCCGCTCTGGTTGAGCACGATCAGCACGACCGGGCCGGCTCCGAGCTCGGTCGGCGACAGGGAGACCGAGCGCCCGGTGATCATCGCGTCGACGTACACCGTTGACGGAGGCCGGAGGCAGTTCCGGTAGTCGTCGTCCCCGCCGCAGGCCGCGAGCCCGACCGCGCTCGCTGCCGTGGCGGCCAGGACAGCCGCCACGTTGGTCGTCCGGACTCTCCTCAGCATTCTCTCCATCGAATGCGCATGACCCTCTCCCTCTGGCTCGGGCCGGGGCGACCCTAGAGCACCGCAGGAACATGCGGGAGATCGGCGTTTCGCGGATCACCGCGCCCACGACGGCGGCGAGCGCCGGCTCTTGCTCAGTCGCCGCCGTCCTCGGGCGAACGCGAGCGCGAGACTTCGATCGGCTGGCCCTCCAGGCGTTCGAGCGTGCGCTGCAGCCGATCCCAGGACCGACGCTCGGCGTCGTCGTAGTCCCCGGGATCGAGGTCGCGGAGGCTGTCCCGGTAGGTGACCCACGCGAGGCGGGTGCCCTCGTCAGTCTTGGTCACGGCCGACTCCTTCCCTACCGGCCGATGCTGATCGACCGGTGACGGGTGCGTTGACAGACATCGTAGCCGGACCCTCGGAGGGGCAGCGCCGGACCGGCGCTGCACGTCGGCGTGCACGCCGTCCGGCCCGCGGCGTAGGTGTTGTGCCTCATGGACATCACGGAGGTGCCCCTACGCGGCGCGGAGTTCCTCGTCGCCGACGTCGAGACCAACGGCAAGGCCGGCGACGCCTGCGAGCTGACCGAGGTCGGTGTGGTGCTCGTCGGCGGCGGCGAGCTCCACGACCGGTTCTCTTCCCTCGTGCGCGTGCGACACCCCCTCACGCGCGGGATCCAGCGCTTCACCGGTATCTCGCAGGCGATGCTCGACCATGCGCCCGATCCCGAGCCGGTCCTTCGCGAGGTCGGCGAGCGCCTCCGCGGCCGGGTGCTCGTGGCCCACAGCGCCAGCTTCGACCGCCGTGTCCTGAGCGCGGCCTTCGCGGCGCACGGAATCCCATGGCCCGAGCCGCCCACGCTGTGCACGGTCTCGCTGGCACGCCGCTTCGCGCCGCTCGCCGGACAGCGCAAGCTCGCCCCGCTCGCCGGGTCGCTGGGCATCGACGTCGACGTCAGCCACCGGGCGCTGGCCGACGCCGAGACCTGCGCGCGGGTGTTCTGCGCGCTGTTTGCCCGCCTGTGCGCCCACGCGCACACGGTGGGAGAGGCCGTCTCCCTGCTCGCCGCCGGCCGCCGGCCGCGGCGGCGAAAGCCCGCGCGGACGCTTCCCGCCCTCGACGGCTCCCAACCGGCGGCGACCCGCGTCCCGCTGGACTTCGGCGCCCTTCCCGCCGGCCCGGGCGTCTACCTCTTCCGCGACGGCCTGGGCCGTGTGCTCTACGTGGGCAAGTCGGTGACCGTGCGCACGCGGGCGAAGGCTCACTTCAGGCCAGGCGCCGAGCGCCCGGACTGGGCGCCGCACGTTCAGGTCGTCGACGGCCGCGCGACCCGCTCCGAGCTGGGTGCGCTCGTGCTCGAGAGCCGGCTGATCAAGGAGCTGCGCCCGCCGGGGAACGCGCTGCTCAAGCACGTGGACTCGAGCGTCTACGTGCGCTGCCGGCTCGACATCCCCTTTCCGGTGCTCGAGGTCGCGCGGGAGCCGGCCGCCGGTCACGGCGTGACCATCGGACCGCTGCGGGGGCGGGCCTGCGCGGCAGAGCTCGTAGAGCAGCTCAACTCGCTCTTCGAGTTGCGCCATTGCGGCCGCAAGCTGCCGCGCCGTCAGTGGCCGTCCGCCTACGGCCAGATGGGCCGCTGCCTCTCGCCCTGCCTGGGAGACCTCGACCCCAACCTCTACCGGCGCCGGCTCGACGAGGCGCTCGGCCTGTTCTGCGGCGCGCGCGACGGGCGGGAACGGCTGCTCGCCCACGTGAAGGCCCAGATGTGCGAGGCGGCCCGGCAGCAGCGCTTCGAGCGCGCCGCGTGGCTGCGCCGGCGCCACCGACGGCTTTCCGCCCTTCTCGACAGGCTGGGAGGCGTGCTCGCGGCCACCCACGCGCGGCCCCGGCTGGTGCTCGCCGGCGAAGGGACCTTCGACGCGTTCTGGCTGGTCGCGGGGCGGATCGTCGACTGGGGGCCGCTGCCCGAGCCCGCGGAGCTTCACCGGCGAACGCTCGCCGCGCTGCGCTATGCCCCCGGCCCGGGGACGGGGACCCATCTTCCGGCCGGCGAGGTCGACGAGGTCCGCATCGCCGGCGGGTGGCTCGCAGCCCACCCCGAGGCGCGCTGGATCGACCTCGACCCTCCTCCCTGGGCGCAGGAGCTGTCGCGGTTCGTCGCCTCCGCCGCGGCGGAGGCGGTCAGCGAGGAAGCGCCACGGTCCGTATCCGCCCGGGCGGGCCGGTGATCAGGAAGGCGGCCGCGAACAACGCTGCGCCCACGAGGACGATGGTCGGGCCCGACTGCACGTCGAGGTGGTAGCTAAGGATCATCCCGGCGGACCCGCACGTCGCCTCGATGCCGGCGCTGAGGGTGAGCATGCGGGCGAAGGAGTCGGTGAGCATCCGCGCGACGGTCGCGGGAATGACCAGCGTGGCGGCGATGAGGGTGACGCCGAGCACCTGCATCGTGGCCAGGATCGAAGCCGCCAGGATGACCATGAGCAGGGCGTCGACGCGCGCGTGTCGATCCCCGAGGCGTCCGCGACCTCGGGGTCGAAGGTCGCGAAGAGCAGGGAGCGGTAGCGGAGCAGGATCGCGGCGACCGCGACGAGCGCGACGACGGTGATCGCCACGACGTCCTTGGTCTCGACGCCGAGGATGCTTCCGAACAGGGCAGCGTCGAAGTTTCGCCCCACGTCGCCGAAGATCGCGAGCAGCGCGAGCCCGAGGGCGAAGGACGCGGTGGTGTAGAGGGGGGCCACGGACTGCGGCGCGGCACGCTGAGCCGCGAGGCCGTAGCGCAGTCCCCGCCGGAAGTCGTGGAGAGCGAGGGCGAGCGACCCGGCCCCGGTGAGCGCCTCCGACGAGCGCGGGTCTCGTCTCAGCGCGGCGGCGAAGGCGCCCTGGGCCCTCTGGTAAGTCGCCGGCGTCCCCGGTCTCGCGGCGGGATCCTGGAAGGGGATCCAGTCGGCGACGACGGTGAGTGAGTCGGGCGCGTTCTTTGCCGTGAAGGCGAAGACGTCGGTGTTGTCGCCCGTGGGATCGAGCAAGGTGTTGGGCGCTTCGCGATGGCTGGAGCCAAAGCTCAGCACCGCCGCCACCCCAACGGCCATCAGGGCCGCGGTGACAGCAAGCAGTCGATGCATGCGTCTCCTCCTCTGGAAGGGTCGTATTCACCAGCATCATCGCGCATCAGGCTCATTCAGATCACTAAAAGTCCTGCAAACCAGCCCTTTTCGTGACTCGGTCGCAAGTGCGACCGACTCGCGGCTGCCTCCCGCGGCACCCGCGGCTACCGTCCACGCCTCGATGGACGACCGCCGGCGCGCGCTTGGATTCCTGCACGACGTCGACATGCGCGCGGCCGAGAGCGTCCTTCCCGCGCCCGGCGGTGTGGCGATCCTGCATTCCCAGGTCCCGCTGCTGTGGGACGCCAATCACCTGACGGTGACCGAGCCGGGCCTCGCGGGTCCACGCGAGCTCGCGCGGGCGGCCGAGCGAATCCGCCGGGACGTGGGCCTCGGCCACCGGATGGTCATCGTGCTCGACGAGGTCGAGGGCCGGCGCCTGGCCCGCGGCTTCGGCCGGTTGGGGTGGGACCTCGAACGCCACCTGGTAATGGCGGTGCGGCGGCAGGCCGACCGGCCGCCACCCGACGTCGAGATCCGCTCCATGCCCTTCGAGCAGCTCGACGGCGCCCGCGCGGAGTTCCTCCGGGGCGAGCCGTGGGGCCGGCCCGAGGTCGTCAGCCAGGTCCTTCGCCGCGACCGCCTTCTCGCTGGTGCCGTCCAGGATCAGGCCTTCACCGCCGTCGTCGAGGACCGACCGGCGGCGTTCTGCCGGCTGATGTCCGATGGGGTGGTGGGGCAGGTCGAGGACGTGGCGACGCTTCCGGCCCATCGCGGCCGAGGGCTGGCCCGCGCGGTGGTCGGCGCCGCGATCGAGGCCTCGTCGGCGGCTGGGCACAGGCTCACGTTCCTGACCGCCGACGCAGCCGACTGGCCCCAGGCCCTTTACCGCAAGATCGGCTTCGACGACCTCACCCTCGTGCACCGCTTCCGGATCGTGGTCGGGGCCGGTCTACGTTAAGGACCAATGGAGACTTGACTTCCAGGGCGAGGACGGGAAGGGTCTCGGGCAGGCAAGGGTTCCCGGACGAGGACGGCTTCATGATCTCCAAAACATCGGTGGTGCTCGCGCTACTCGCCCTTGCGGCGCTCGTCGCGGGCTGCGGGAGCAAGACGCTCAAGAAGGGCGAGATCGAGGGGTTCGTCGAGAAGACCGCCAAGGAGCAGGACGTAAAGCTCCAGTCCGTCGAGTGCCCGGATGGCGTGGAGGCCAAGAAGGGCGAGTCGTTCAAGTGCACGGCCAAGGCCGCCGGCGGCAAGGAGGCCGAGATCAGCGTCCAGCAGACCAGCGACGACGGGAACGTCCGGATCCAGCGCGAGGCCTTCGCCCCGCTGCTCGGCGAGGACGCCGAATCCTCGAGCGCGCCGTCCGGGCAGACGCTCAACGTCGCCAAGGTCGAGCAGGCGATCTCCGAGAATGTCTCCTCGGAGTCCAAGGGCAAGATCACCGCTTCCTCGGTCGACTGCCCGAAGGAGGTCCCGATCGAGGCGAGCGCGACGTTCACCTGCAAGGTCACGTCCGAGGACGGAAAGACGACCGAGTACACGGTGACCCAGACCGACGACCAGGGCAACGCTCGCTTCGAAGGCGACCTCCGCCCGCTCGCACCTTGATCGCCAGGCCCGCGGCGCTCACGCTCGCCCTGGCCCTCGGCGCGCTCGCACTGGCCGGATGCGCCGACCGGCTCGACGAGAAGGACATCGAGGGGTTCGTCGAGAGCACTGCCAAGGAGCAGGGCGTGGCGGTCAAGGAGGTGACCTGTCCGGAGGATGTCGAGGCCAAGAAGGGCGTCAACTTCACCTGCCGGGTAACGGCGGCTGACGGCAAGAAAGCCGACATCGCCGTCAAGCAGACCAGCGACGACGGCAACGTCCGCATCCTGCGCGACGAGTTCGCGCCGCTCATCGAGGCGGAAGGCTAGGGCGCGAAGGGCAAATCGAGCACTTCGGCCGGCGCCGCGCTGTCGCCGACGAGGACGGTCTCGCCCGGCTGGGCCTCGCGACGGACGAGCGCGAGGGCGATCGGGCCGAGGGTGGGGTGAAGCGCGCAGGAGCCGATGCTTCCCACGGCGCGCTCGCCGAGCCGCAGCGGCTCGCCGTGGGCTGCGGGTGCTGACAGGCGCAGGCCGCGCAGGTGGCGGTTGGGCTTGCCCCGGTAGTACAGGCGCGCGACGGTTTCCTGGCCGACGTAGCAGCCCTTGGTGAAGCTGACCGCGCGCTCGTTTATCCCGGCCTCCTGGGGGATCGTGTCCTCTCCCATGTCGAGCCCGTAGCGCGGGCGGCCGCGCTCGATGCGCAGCGCCTCATCAGCGTCCTGGGAGGCCGGCTCGGCGCCCGCGGCGAGTAGAGCGGCGCGGAGGTCGTCCGTTCGCTGCGCGGGGTAGATGAGGTCCGCCCCCACGTCGGTGACCACCTGCACGACCTCGACGCCGGCGATCTGCGCTCGGGCGCAGGCGTGCTCGACGTCGCCAACGCCCTGGGCGGCGGCGATGCGGCGGGCGTCGGGTCCGACGAGCGAGAGCAGACCGCACTCCACCGTGCGCTTGTGGAGCTCGACGTCGCGCCCGAGCTTGAAGCGGCGGATCATGGTGAAGAGCTCCTGGAGCGCGACGCGCTCGGTGTCGAGCAGGAGCTCGTCACCGAGGTCGAGCACGCGGACGTCGCCGAGCATCTTTCCCTTGTGGGTCAGGAACGCCGCGTAGAGCCCCTGGCCGGCCTCGAGCCCCTCGATGTCGTTGGTGAGCTGACCCTGGAGGAACTCCTTGCCCTCGGCTCCGGTCAGCGCGAGCTTGCCGTGCTCCGAGCGATCCACCAGGCCGCACGCCTCGCGCAGGACGCGGTGCTCGGCGGCGAGGGCATCTGCGACGGCCATGGGTCGAGGATAGCCCGCCCTTCGTCCTTTCGGCCACGCGGGTGACGCTGATTTGCCGGCAGTGGCACACTCATTGTTAGGCATGCCGAAACCTACGGTTAGACAGTCCGACGCCGTCGAGGACTACACGAAGGCGATCTACGCGCTCGAGCAGCGCCATGGTCACGCCACGACGTCCGGCCTCGCCGAGCGTCTCGGGGTGACGCCCGCGTCCGCTTCGGGCATGGTCAAGAAGCTCGCGGGCCTGGGGCTCGTGCGCCACGTGCCCTATCGCGGGGTGGAGCTCACGAGGGACGGTGAGCGGGTGGCGCTGGAGGTCCTTCGCCATCACCGGCTGCTCGAGCTCTACCTCGCCGAGGATCTCGGCGTGCCGTGGGACCGCGTCCACGACGAGGCGGAGGTGCTCGAGCACGTGCTCTCCGAGGAGCTCGAGGAGGCGATAGCCGCCAAGCTCGGCGACCCTGCGCGCGACCCCCATGGCGACCCCATTCCCACGCGGGACGGGCGCGTGGTCGAGCGGGCCAGCCGCAGCCTCCAGGCGCTGGCGCCCGGCGACCAGGGGGTCTTCGTGCGCATCTCGGACTCCGACCCCGAGATGCTCCGCTACCTGTCCGAGCGGGGCATCGCGCCCGGCGACACCTTCGAGGTCGTCGACAAGCAACCCTTCGAAGGTCCGCTGTTCGTGCGCTTCGGCTCGGACGTGCATGTCCTCGGGGGCGCGCTCGCCGCGGCCATGCGGGTGGAGGACCCCCGGTGACCCCGCCGCCGCCTCCTCCGCCCGCCGCCCAGCCCGATGCGGTCGTCCTGCCGCCGCCCAGCGCGCTCCAGCTCCACCGCGCCCGGGGTCGCCCTGCGCTATCGCCTCGCGGTGCTGGGCCCGGCCTTCGTGGCCGCCGTCGCCTACGTCGACCCCGGCAACTTCGCCACCAACATCAGCGGCGGCGCGCGCTACGGCTACCTCCTCCTGTGGGTGATCCTCGCCGCGAACCTCATGGCGATGCTCATCCAGTACCTCTCGGCAAAGGTGGGCATCGCCACCGGCCGCAATCTGCCCGAGCTCTGCCGCGAGCGCTTCCCGCGCAGGGTGAGCTTCGGCTTGTGGGTGCAGGCCGAGCTCATCGCCATGGCGACCGACCTGGCCGAGTTCGTCGGGGCGGCGATCGCGCTCAACCTCCTCTTCGGCGTTCCGCTCTTCGCGGCCGGCCTCATCACCGCGGTGGTGGGCTTCGCGATCCTCGGCCTCCAGGTCCGCGGATACCGGCGCTTCGAGACGGCCATCATCGGACTGCTCGGGGTCATCCTGCTCGGGTTCCTCTACGACACCCTGAAGATCGGGCCCGATGCCAGCGGCGTCCTTTCGGCTTCGTCCCCGGCTTCTCGGGCACCGAGAGCGTGCTGCTGGCCACCGGAATCCTCGGGGCGACGGTGATGCCCCACGTGATCTACCTGCACTCCGCGCTCACCCAGGACCGCATCCCGCCGCGCGACGACGACGAGCGGCGCGAGCTCCTGCGCTTCCAGCGGGTCGACGTCCTCGTCGCCATGGGGCTCGCCGGCGTCGTGAACATGGCCATGCTGATGATCGCGGCGGCGCTCTTCCACGACTCGAGCATCTCCGTCGACTCGATCGAGGAGGCGCACGCCGGCTTCAAGACGCTCGTCGGATCGGGCACCGCGCTGGCCTTCGGCCTCGCCCTCCTGGCCTCCGGGCTGGCGAGCTCGAGCGTGGGCACCTACGCCGGCCAGGTCGTCATGCAGGGCTTCATCGCACGGACCATCCCGCTGGCCGTACGCCGGCTGGTGACCATGGCTCCGGCGCTGGTGGTGCTGGCCGTGGACCTCGACCCGACGCGCTCGCTGGTCTTCAGCCAGGTCGTGCTCTCTTTCGGGATCCCGTTCGCCCTGATCCCGCTCGTGCTCCTCACCCGTCGCCGCGAGGTCATGGGCGCACTGGTCAACCGCCGGGCCACGACCGCGGCGGCCGGGGTCGTCGCGTCGCTGATCATCGCGCTCAACGCCTTCCTGCTCTGGCAGACGTTCGTGGGGTAGGGCAGCGGGCCGGGGCCGCACCGGGCGCTCAGGAGCGGTGGGCCGCGACGATGCCGTCCAGGAGGCGGATCGCTCGCCCGAGGCGCGGATCGAGCCCCGCCTGCTCACGATGGACGAGGTGGCCGCGGTAGCGGATGGCGTAGTTGAACCCGTCGGGCTCGGGGATGCTGCGCTCTTCATCGGTCGGGAGGCCGGCGAAGTCCGCGTCGTCGAGCGCCTGTCGGACGCCCTCCGCTTGTTGCGCTGGGACGTTGAAGCGCCTCGGGGGGCCCGCGTCGCCTCCTGTCAAGAGCGTCGCCCGGCCGTCGGCGCCGATCTCTAGCCGCTCGCCCACGCCGGCCAGATCCCCCGTGCGCACGTACTCGATCGCGGCGTCGCCTCCGGCGGGAGGAGCGTCTTCCTCGTCGCCGCACCCCACGAGCGCAGTCGTCCGCGCGGCGGCGACGAGCATCAGGGAGATCGCGAAGGATTTCCAACGGCCCATGCTCAGACATTACGATCGGCCGGCCGCGCTCGTCACGGTCACGGTGGGCGAACCGGGGCCGGCGCGCTCAGGCAAGAACTCCCGGACCCCCTGACGACAAGGAGCGCACCGATGGCAGATCGCTACGACCTGGTCATCGTCGGCATGGGCTCGGGCGGCATGGTCGCCGCGGAGTTCGCCTCGACCCTCGACATAAAGGTGGCGATCGTCGAGCGCGACCGGGTCGGCGGCGACTGCCTGTGGACCGGGTGCGTTCCCAGCAAGGCGCTCATCGCCTCGTCGAAGGTCGCCCATCGCATGCGCACGGCGGGCGCTTTCGGGATCGAGGCGGTGGAGCCGAAGGTCGACAGCGCGAGGGTCTTCGAGCGCATTCGCGCCGTCCAGCGACAGATCGCCGAGACCGACGACAACGCGCAGCGATACCGCGACATGGGCGTCGACGTCCTGTTCGGCCCCGCCCGGCTGACGAGCCCCAACGAGGTGGCGGTGAACGGATCGAGCGTCGAGGGCCGCTTCATCCTCCTGTGCACCGGGAGCCGCCCCGTGGTGCCGTCGATCGAGGGCCTCGAGCAGGCCGGCTTTCTCACCTCGGAGACCGTGTGGGACCTTCAAAGCGCGCCCACGAGCCTGACGCTCATCGGCGGGGGGCCGATCTCCATCGAGATGGCCCAGGCCTTCAACCGCCTGGGGGTGAAGGTGACCGTCCTCCAGAAGGGTCCCGGGATCCTGCCCCGCGACGAGCCCGGCCTGGTCGGCCGCCTCCAGGAGACGCTGCGCGAGGAGGGCGTCTACCTGCGCCTCGGAGTCGACGCCGAGCGGGTCACGGTGCAGGACGGCATGAAGGTGGTCCACGGGACCGAGCGCGGCGAGGCGCGCACGTGGGCCTCGGAGGAGATCCTCGTGGGCGCCGGCCGGCGCCCCAACGTCGAGGACCTCGGGCTCGAGGAGCTCGGCGTGGAGGTCGGGCGGCGCGGGGTGGTCATCGACGAGCGCAGCCGCACGACCGTTCCCTCGGTCTACGCGGTCGGCGACCTGGGCGGCCGCTACCTGTTCACCCACATGGCCGGCTACGAGGGCGTGCGCGCGGTCCGCGACATGTTCTTCCCGGGCAAGGGCAAGGTCACCGACTTCGTCCCGTGGTGCACGTTCACCGACCCCGAGCTCGCCCACGCGGGCCTCACCGTCGCACAGGCCGAGGAGCGCTTCGGCGAGGACGACGTTTCCGTCTGGCGCCAGGAGCTGACCCACTCCGACCGGGCGCGGGCCGACGGCGAGACCGCGGGCGCCGTGGTCATCGTGACGGCCAAGGGCAAGGTCGTGGGCGCCCACATCCTCGCCCCCCACGCCGGGGAGATGATCCACGAGCTGGCCCTGGCCATCCAGCAGGGGCTCAAGCTCTCAGACGTGGCGAGCCTGATCCACGTCTATCCGACCTACTCGATCGCCAACGGCCAGCTCGCGGCCGAGGCGGCCTTCGAGGGCGCGAAGAAGTATCGCTGGCTGGTACGGCGCGGGCGGTAGTGTTCGCCCGGCGATGGCGGGCTTCGCGGACACCTTCCAGCAGGTCGTGGACTCACTCCCCGACGACTGGACCGACCTCGAGCTCGACCTGCGCATCTTCGACGAGGACCGCTACGTCGACGCTGCCGTCTTTCTCGTCCAGTGCAACGCCCAGCCCTACTCGCGCAACGCCGAGAGCTGGCACTGGAGGCTGATCGTCGCGCACCGCTTCGGTCACGCCGCGGCGGCCGAGACGGTCCACGGGACGCTCAAGCTGCTCGACGACGCCGGGATCGATGGCGAGCTCGCCGTTCGGGGCGTTCGTGCCGGGCGGGTGGAGGTCATGCAACTGTGGGGCCGGCCCGAGTCGATGAGGCAGGAGTTCCGCCGCATACGGTCCCAGTAGTGCGGGTCGCCGCGGTCGTCCCCGATCTGCTGTTCGGATCGAAGGTCAAGGCAATGCTCGAGGGAGCCGGCCACGACGTCTCGCTCGTGCCTGCGCCCGACCGGGCGGGAGAGGCCGACGTCCTCGTCGTCGACCTCGCCTCGGGCACGATCGAGCCCGAGGCGGCGGGCGAGACCGGAACGCCACGGCTCGCGATCTACTCCCACGTCGACGCTGAGATGAAGGCGCGCGCGGAGGCGGCCGGCTTCGACCTTGTGGTCCCTAGATCGCGTTTCGTGCGCGAGGGGGCGGCGCTGGTGGAGAGGCTCGCGAGCTCGTGATCGCTCAGGTGACGGGCGCCTCGAACGGGTGCGGTCGAGGGCGACCGCACGGCTCCGCGCGCGAGCCGCGCGCCGCTGACGCGCCTACCCGGTCACGGCGGGGCCGCCGAAGGCGCGCGCGACGTCGGGGGGGCGCTTGGTGATCCCGAAACGGGCCTCCCATGCGGCCCAGGCGCGCAGTCGCCGCCGGTCGAGCTCGCCGTAGCGGCGGGCTTGGCCCACGAACGCCGGCGAGACCGCGTCGAGCTGGGCCTGCAGGAGCGCCGGGTCCACGCCCCGGGAGCGACCGAGGAGGTCCTGTGCGCTCGATTCGGGGTCGTCGAGCGTGAAGTCGTAGCCGCGGGAAATGCCGGCGACCGCGGCGCGCACCACGGACGGCTCCTCGACCAGCGTGCGCCGGGTGACGGCGAGGACGAGCTCGGGGTAGGCGGGAGCGCCGAACTCGTCGACCTTGAAGGTCCGAACGCCGGGCCGCCGCCGCTCGAGCGCCACCCCCTCGACGTTCCAGAAGGCGGTCGCCCCCGAGACCTTGCCTCCGAGGAGCGAGGCCACGGCGTTGAAGCCGATGGTGACGCTCTCCACGCGGTCGGGGTCGCCGCCGTCGCCGGCCACGACGGAGCGCAGCACCGCAAGATCGGAGGGTAGCCCGGTGACGCCGGCGCGCTTGCCCGCCAGATCGGCGGGCCGGCGGACGCCCGGCGCCGCCAGGACGGCCGCCAAGGGGCGTTGCACGAGTGCGAGCACGCCGACGACGTCACGGCCCTTCTCGCGCGCCAGCGCGAGGTCGTGGATGTCGAGCACCGCGAACTCGGCGCGACCCGCGAGCAGCAGCCGCAGCCCCTCCGAGGACGAGGACGGCTCGCGGATCCGAAGATCGACGCCCTCGGCGCTGTCATAGCCTCGTGCGACGGCCGTGAAGATTCCCGCGTGGACCGCGTTGGGGGCGAAATCGAGCACGAGCGTCGCCCGGACCTCGGGCCGATCGACTTCGCCGGCACCGCCGCACCCTGCGAGCAGAGCGAGGGAGAGCGCGGCAAGGAGGACGTGGAGGCGTAGCAGCACGCGCCCCGCGCGGGAAGTCAGATCCCGGCGCGGCCATGCGCATTCGGCAGCTTCCGGTTGCAGCGGGCCCATGGCGGGAAGTCTGACGCCTCGCGACCCGTAGAATCGCGCCGGGCCGATCACGGGGGGCGATCGTATGGCGGAGCGCAAGATCATCGTCGCGGGCGATGTCGAGGACGATCTCGGTGTCGAGGTCGGGCACGACCGGGGCAATCCGGGGCAACAGGACCTCCCCGCCTACGCGGCGGAGTTCGTCGGCACCTTCCTGCTGGTCTTCTTCATCTGCCTGATCGTCTCGGTGGCCTCCGGCCTTCAGGTCTCCGACTTCGCGGTGATCGGGCTCGTACACGTGTTCGTCCTCTCCATGCTGATCTACACGCTCGGCGGGACCTCCGGCGCGCACTTCAACCCCGCGGTCACCGTCGCGCTCGCGGCTCTGCGCGAGATCAGGCCGATCGACGCGGTCATCTACATCTTCCTGCAGCTCTCGGGAGCGATCGCCGGCGCCCTGCTGACCAAGGCGCTGCTGCTCGACGAGGGCGAGGCGGCCAACTACGGGGCGACCCTGGTGGGGCCGTTCTTGAGCGGGAAGGCCTTCCCCGGCCTGATCGCCGAGGCCATGGGCACCTTCGTCCTGATGTGGGCCATCATGGGCACGGCGGTCAACCCGCGCGGCCAGCGCGAGTGGGCCGGCCTGGTGATAGGCGGCACCCTGGGCTTCGCGGTGATGGCCATCGGCCCGCTCACCGGAGCAGGCTTCAACCCGGCCCGCTCGTTCGGTCCCGCGCTGGTCAGCGGCGAGTGGGCGAACTTCTGGATCTACGTGGTCGGGCCTCTCCTGGGCGCCCTGCTGGCCGCGTTCGCCTACCAGGCAATCGCCATCGCTCCGCAGCGCCGGCGAGGCGACCGCCCGATCGACAAGCTGCCCTGACGCGAGGCCGGCCGAACGCCCAATGGCCGGGACCGAAGCGCGCGGGATCGCCCGCCCACGTGTGCTGGTCTTCGACGAATGAGGCAGGAGGAGCGTTCCGAGTTGCTCTGCTCCCTCACGGAGCGGGAACGCCAGATTTCGCTACATCGCCCTTGACCCGCTGCAAATGCGCCTCAGAACGAGGCTAGGACTCCGAGCCACAGTGGTGGACGGGAGGGGCGCACGGAGGAACGCGTAAACGTGGGCTCAGAGATGCTGTGTAATCCCCGGCGCGAGCCGGACACCTACCTGTATGGGCGAAACAGGGGAGGCGCGTGCGGTGAGCGACGGACGCGAAGCACGGTTCGAGCGGCTCTACGAAGACCATCGGCGGCCGGTCCGCGCCTACGTCTTGAGGCGTGCCGAGCCAGAAGCCGCCGCCGATCCGTTGCCGAGCGGGCGCCAGAGACGGCCGACGAGCGACGGGAGGCCGCCGTACTGCTCGACCGTGTGCTCGCCGCGCCCGTCGAGGATCCTGCGCGCCGCCGCCGCCGCCGCCGCCGCCGCCGCCGCGGCCGCGCGGCGCTGCCCCGCCCGCCGCGGCTCGCGTTCGCAAGGCCTACAAGACGGGGCGCGTGCGCTTCGAGGGCGAGCGAGTGTTGCGCGGCAGGCCGGTATACGTGCTCGTCGTCGATCAGCCTCCCGATCGCGACGGCGCGGCGTCGGGCAGCGGCCGCGACCGCCAGACGTTTGTCCTTGACCGCCGCAGCTACCTCCCGATCGAGCTTCGGTACTCGAACGAGGGCTTCCAGGAGGGAAAGCCGATCCGGTCGAGCGGAGTCCAGCGCTTCCAGGTCTACGAGAAGCTCCCCCGTACGCCGGTGAACCTCGCCGCGCTGCGGCCCTCCAAGGAGCGCTAGCGCCCGCCCCTAGACTCATCGCGAAGATGCGTCGCCGGGTCACCTTCTCGCGCAACGTGACGCTGTCGCTGTCGCGGACCTGCCGGTGCTTTTGCAAGTACTGCGCGTTCGCCACGCACCGGCCCCATCTTCAGGAGCCCGACGAGGTCGTGGCGCTGATCGACGGGGCCGCGCGCAGACGGGTCAAGGAGCTCCTGGTGCTCACCGGGGAGGCGCCCGACGAGCACCCGGGCGTGGCCGAGCAGCTGCGCTCTTGGGGGTTCGAGACCTTCCTCGACTACGTCGTCTGGTCGTGTGAGCGGGCCCTCGAGCGCGGGATCCTGCCCCACACCAACCTGGGTGTGCTTTCGCGCGCGGACCTCGAGCGGCTGCGGAAGGTGACCGCGTCGCAGGGGCTCATGCTCGAGTCCGTGCGGCCCGACCTGGTGGCCCACGAGGGCTCGCCGACCAAGCATCCGGCGCGGCGGCTTGAGACCATCCGCGCGGCGGGCGAGCTGCGCATCCCGTTCACCAGCGGGATCCTCGTCGGCATCGGAGAGGGCGAGGAGGACCGCATGACCGCGTTGGAGGCGCTCGCGGCCGTCCACTCCGAGCACGGGCACCTCCAGGAGGTGATCCTGCAGAACCTCGTCCCCCACCGCCGCTACTACGGCAAGGATGTCGGCGCCTTGGCGAGCGCCGCGTCGGAGAGCTACTGGCGGACGGGCCTGTCCGAAGCACCGCATCGCGACCTTCCTTCATGGGCCTCGCCGGTCGGGATCGAGGAGATGAGGCGCCTGGTGGCCGAGGGCAGGCGGCTCATGCCCGACGTCGGCGTGCAGGTCCCGCCGAACCTGGCCGACTGGTGGCCCGATCTGGTTGAGGCCGGGGCGA
>JAABUS010004008.1_pt1 | contig 22353 bp, 20 predicted proteins | sample 5560161 | NCBI WGS metagenome assembly JAABUS01 (sample SAMN10711885, study PRJNA513376) | rock metagenome | isolation source: Antarctica rocks | place: Antarctica: Victoria Land, Trio Nunatak nord | collected 2016-01-04
ATGTCTCCGGTTCCTTGAGGCGGACGCGTTTGGGCGCGCGTCCGCCAGCAGACGCGATCAGAATACGTAAACGACGCGCAGGGTGGCGCCGATGTCCTGCTTGAAGCCGCCGACGACTTTGACGTCGTGGTTGACTTCCAGCATCGTTTGCAGCCGCGGCGTCAGGAACAGGGCGGCGTTGGCGCGTATGCGCTGCAGCTCGGTCTTGCTGCCGTCGAAGACGCCATTCACCTGCTGACTGCCGCCAAACAGGCCCTCATAGCCGAGCGATGTGGTGAAGGCTGGGCTCCAGCGGTAGTTGGCCCAAAACTGGGTGCGATAGGTCGTGTCTTGGCTGAGCCGCCGGTTGCCAGGGAAGTAGCTCCCATTATCGCCATAGAATAGGACATCGAATTCAGCGTCAAAGCCGAAGCGGTCGCCAATGCCCTGCGTGAGGCCAATCTGGATATCGCCCTTCCAACGGTTGTCGCCGAGATTGAGGATCGAATGTGAGTCATAGGTTTCGATCGGCGGGTAGAGGAACACGGTGGTATTGAAGTTGGTCTTGGTGGCCGTGTTGACATAGGGCCAGATGAACGCCGAGAGGGTCGTCTGCTGCGCGCCGAACGCGCTGCCGAGCCGCTGGCCGTCGATGTGGCCGGCCGACAAGGAGCCGAAGCTTTGGATGAGCTGGAAGCCGGCAGGGTGCCCGCCGATGTCGATGAAGTGGACGTAGCGGGCGACGCCGACATTGACTTCGACGCCCGAGTTCTTGATCGTCGAGCCGCGGGCGACGTTGAAGTCGGTATTGTGGCCATACACGTAGTAGCCGATGGCGAGGTTAGTGCCAGCGGGCAGCGGCGTGAACTCGTAGGGCTCGATTTCCTGCGCCTGGGCGCGACCGGCAGAGCCGGCGGCCAGCGCCAAACCGAGCCCCAGGCAAAGCAGCCTGGCCCGCGCGGACTGGCCCCGCACGAACCGCAAAAACGACTTGGTCATGATGAGGCTTTTTGTGCGCACGTTCGGTTTTCCCCCTGATGAGCGGTTATTTTCGGCTTGCATCGAGGATGCAGGCCTTTTGGTTAGTTCAAGCCCGTGCACGCTGGGGCGCGTCCGGAGTAATGTTGCCCTTATCACCCTAATTGTGGGCCGTCTGCAACGCCGCGAGCTCCCGGGCCATCAATGCGTCATAGGCATCCACGTCGGCCTTCGCCGCCGCCGGGCTCCAGCGCCCGCGCATGGTGAAGATTGTCGCCACGAACAGTGCGACGCCGGCGATGCACACCCAATACCAAACCTGCCATTGCCCGGCTGTCTCCGCCGCCGCTTTCTGTATCGCGCCGAGGCGGGCGAGCAGATCGGGACTTGGCGTCGTCTTTGCCGCAAGCACGTCCTTGTAGGCGGCAAGGGCGGCGGGCGCCTCGATCAGCGGCGTCACGCTGTTGACGATGTATGGCAAGGCCAGGAAGCACGCCGTTACGACCAAGCGTTGCAGCCAACCCCAGACCGCCAGCCCGGTGGCCGTCAGCGCTGGGTTGCGCGCCTCAACCGTTTCCGTGAAGCTCGCCATCCAGGCCGTGTAGGCGAAACCGACCAGAAGAGACTGCGCGCAACTGATGGTCACCACCAGGGAGAACGGAGGATGCTGGCCGGCCAGCGTGAGCCAGTACCACATCAGGATCGCGGCGCCGACGCCGCCTACCAGCATGAACGGCTTGCGCACGCGAAGCCGGTCCGAGAGCATTCCGGCGGCGACAAGGGACACCGCGTTGGCCGTCCATGTCCAGTTCGCCAGGGCGTTGGCCTGAGCCACGGTGAACTGGAACACGGTGACGAGGTAGATCGTCCCGAATGCCACCGCCGTGTAGTAGAAGATCAGCAGCGTGGAGACGCCGATTGCCGGAGCGATCACGTCGAGATGCAGGATCTGGCTGAACGGCCGCCGCAGGCTCGCCTCCACATCCAGTCCCTTCGCCCGCAACTCTACCAGCATGCGGTCGCGCTCGCTGACCATAAGCTGGTCGCGCAGCGCGGGCGCCAGTTCACGGAGCCCGAAGAATGCGACCACGAACATAACTAGCCCGACCACGCCGCAGATGTAGTATTGGCTTTGCCACGTCACGAAGCTGGGTAGCGTCAGGGTGTTCACAGCGCTCACCATCAAGCTGCCCAGCACCGGCCCAACGGTCCAGAAACCCATCGCCGCCGCCCGGCCGACCTGGGGCGAGAAGTCGCGCATCAGCGCCGGCGTGGTCACGAGGACGATGCCTTCGATGAACGAAACGGCGCTGGCGGCGACGGCATACTGCATTGGCGTTGTCACGTTCGGCAGGACGAAGAGCGTCATCAACGCGACCACGAGCAGGCCATAGACGATCAAGTTCGCCCGTCCGAACCGGTCCGCGAGCCCGGCCAGAAGCGAGCCGAAGGCGCCCAGCAGGTTGCCGACGGCCAATGCGAAGACAAAGAACCCGAACGGCATCCGCAGCTCGGTCAACATCAGGGTCGCAACGCCGCCGCCGACATACAACTGATAATAGAGCGAAACCGTTATTGCCACGACGAGAAACAGAAGCGCCATGCGAACGCCCTGCCGCGGGTAGTGAGGCAGTTGACGGTTCCACACGGTGCCAAACGACGGCGAACTCGGATTGACTACAGTTTGATCGGACATCGTGGCGGTTTCCATCCCCTTTGATTATTCGTTTTTGGCCAAAGCTGACCCGGTTCTGCCGGGTCACTTCTAACAACGATGCGTAATTTGGTTTTTAGCGCCGGGCGAACTCCATCGTGCCATCGGCGACGCGACCGAAACGCAGGGCCACCGCGTCCATGGCGTAGTTCCGATGCAGCTTCCAGGGCCGCTTGGAGCCTTGCTTGGGCATCATGTCGATGCCGCGTCGGACATAGCCTGAGGTCAAGCTGAAGAATGGCTCCTCCTCGACCGAGGGATCCCGCCGGGGCGTCGCAGCCACGTAGCCGCGCCGCTTCATATGGTTGAGAAGCCGGCACACGTACTCGCAGGTGATGTCGGCCTTGAGGGTCCAAGAGGCGTTCGTGTAGCCAATCACCGACGCGAGGTTCGGCACCCCGCTGAACATCATTCCCTTGTAGGCCAAGGCCTTCGAGAGATCGACCTTGTTGCCATCCACCCTGAGCCCGACGTCTCCGAGCAGGTTGAGCTTGAGCCCTGTTGCCATGACGACGACGTCGGCCTCGATCTCCTCCCCGGAACGGAGGCGGATGCCGGTTTCGGTGAACGTCTCGACATGACCGGTCGAAACCGACGCTTTCTTGGTGCGGATCGCGTCGAACAGGTCGGAGTCGGGCACCAGGCAGAGCCGCTGGTCCCAGGGGTTGTAGGACGGGGTGAAATGCGTGCCAACGTCATAGTCCGGACCCAGGGCATGACTCGCCATGGCGATGATCTGCTGCTTGGTCTTCTCCGGGTTCTTGCGGGCGAGATGGTAGAAATACATCCCAAGCGCCATGTTCTTCACGCGCGCAACCTTGTAGGCCAGCTTTGCCGGCAGGCGTTTGCGAAGCCAATCAGCGGCTTTGTCCTCGGACGGCCGCGAGACGATGTAGGTGGGCGAGCGCTGCAACATGGTGACGTGCGCCGCCGTCTTGGCCATCTCTGGGACGATCGTGACCGCGGTCGCGCCGCTGCCGATCACCACCACGCGCTTGCCCGCATAGTCGAGGTTTTCAGGCCAGAACTGCGGGTGCACGATTTGTCCCTGGAAACGGTCGCTTCCGAGAAACTCGGGCGCATGGCCTGTGGCGTAGCTGTAGTAGCCGCTGCACATCAGCAAGTAGCCGCATGTCAGCTGGACCTGCTCGCCCGTGTCCGTCCGCTCGGCCTCCACCAGCCAGCGGGCCTCGGCCGATGACCAGGACGCTTGGCGGACGCGATGGTTGAAGCGGATGCGCCTGTCGATCCCGAACTCCTGGGCGGTTTCACGGACGTAGTTCAGAATCGAGGAGCCATCGGCGATCGACTTGGCTCCGACCCAGGGCCGGAAAGAATAGCCGAGCGTGTACATGTCAGAGTCCGAGCGGATGCCGGGGTAGCGGAACAGGTCCCAGGTGCCGCCGATTGTGCTGCGCGTCTCGAACAGCGCATAGCTCGACCCCGGGCAATGCGCCTGGAGATGGTAGCCTGCGCCGATGCCGGACAGCCCAGCACCCACGATCAAGACGTCGAGATGTTCTACCTCTGCGGTTCTGCTCGCCTTCTCGACCGTGTAGTCGGCAATGGTATCCTGATCAGCCATGCGTCCAATCTCTCATTCATTATGGGCCATGCCGCGTGCTGGGCACGGGCGACCAGTTGCAGATTCACCCACCCGACGTTCGGCAGGGAAGTATCAAGCAGCGCATGGTTCTCAGCCCCCGCTCTTTGACAGGGTTCGTACCTTGCGCTCAATGAACTTGGCCAGCAGCGGCCAGTATCCAACCGGGAACAAGCGTTGAATCAACGCGACTTGCCGGGCGTCGCGGCCAACCAGGACGCGCTTCTTCCGCCGCAGAATGCCCCGCACGATCTGCGATGCGGCGGCCTCCGGCGCGAGCTGCAGAAGCTTGGTCGAGATGTACCGTTGCTGATCCGCCTCGGCATCGCTCAACCCGGTGCGCCGGGCGCTCGCATCGACAGAGGTGCGGACACCGCCTGGATGCACCACGGTGACTCCGATGGACGAGCCTTCAAGCTCGTGCCGCAATGCCTCCGAGAAGCCGCGGACCGCGAATTTGCTGGCGGAGTAGGCGACCTGGCCCGGCGGCGCTACGATACCGAACAGGCTGGAGAGGTTGACGATCTGGGCCGTCTCTGCCCGCCGCAGCACCGGCAGGAAGGCGCGTGTCATATAGACCACACCCCAGAAGTTGATCCCGAACATCCACTCGAAATCCTCGGGCGGCACCTGCTCGAACGTGCCGCCGAGCGCCACGCCTGCGTTGTTGACGAGCACGGTGACGCTGCCGTGCTCGCCCAGGACCGCATCGGGCAAGGCTGCGACCGCCGCTTTGTCCGCCACGTCCAGCGTGTGCTCGCTCACCTTCACGCCCGTCGCACGAACGCGTCCCGCGACCGCGCGCAGGCCCGCTGCGTTCACGTCGGCGAGTGCCAGGTTGCAGCCGCGCCCGGCAAGGTCGGCGGCCAGCGCGGCGCCGATGCCGCTGGCCGCTCCGGTGATGACGGCGGTGCCGCCGCGCAACGGAAACGGTCCCGGAGCGCCGGCCTTCATAGGGCGACCCCGCCCACCGACCGCCGTTGGGTCCATGAATCAGTGTGGCTCTGCCGGGTTAACGCCGCGCCTCCCATCTCCTTATGCATTAAGACATTCCTTTGTTTAACATCGGGGTTCTGGCCATAGATCAAGACCGGCAAGCGTGCTGCCAGACCGCGTGCGGCTTCCAAAACGACAGCGGTGCAACCGGCACTGCTCATGGCGACAGGATGACCTTGCTGGCAGCACGCTGGCGCGAAAGCTCGAAGCCTTCCAGCCCGCGTGCCAAGGGCAGCCGATGCGTAATCATCGGCCGGAAGCTTTCAGGGTCGCGTGCAAGCAGCGCGGCGACGCGCTCCCAGGTGCGTTGCTCCGAGCTGTGCGAGGCGCGAAGCTGGTGGCGGTTGCGCACGAAAACGGTCAAAGGCAGCGATAACGGCGCCGCATGGATGCCGGCGACCACCAGGATACCCTGGCGCTTCAGGACCGGGAGAGCGTCGGTGATCGACGGCGGATGTCCGGTCGCCTCCAGTACCACATCCACAGGCTGGCCTCCGGTCAGCGCCAGGACCTGCTCGGCCAGCGGCCCGTCAGCGACGTCGATGCAGTCCGCGAAGCCGAGCTGGCGAAGGACGCCGAAGCGCGGCCCGTCGGCGCGGCCGGTGACGATCACGCGCCCCGCCCCGGCAGCGCGCGCCATCAGCGCGAGGCCCTGACCGATCGTGCCCGGCCCAAGCACGAGGACGGTGTCGCCGAGGCCAACCTCGCCTACCATCACGGCATCGGCTGCCACGGCCAGCGGCTCGATCAAGGCCCCCAGCTCGGCATCCACCGCGTCCGGCAGCGGCAAGACGTTGCCTGCTTCCACCCGCAGGTAACGCGCGAAGCCGCCGTCGCAGGTGAGGCCGAGGGCCATAGGCGGCGCACCCAACCTGGGATCCCCCGGCCACGCCACGTCGCGCTCGCCACGGACCACCCGCGGATGCACCGACACGCGCGTGCCCGGCGCTACCCCGGCGCCCGGGCCGGCAGCCTCGACGGTGCCGGCCAGCTCGTGCCCCATCGTCAGCGGCAAGTAGGGCACCATGAATTGGTAGCCGTCCGTCCATTCATAGACATGGACGTCGCTGCCGCAGATGCCGACCGCCTCGACCTGCACGAGCACCTGGCCCAGACCCGGGGGGCCAAGCTCGGGAATGTCCTGCGGCTCCAGGCCGAACCCGGCCCGCGTCTTACGAAGCGCCAGCATGCTCAGAACGGCTCCGGGTAGTGTCCGTGGTAGAAGGTGAGCGGAGGCTTGGCGTTGGGATCGGTCAGCACCTCGATCAGGTTCGGCTCGTTCGACGCGAAGGCGGCATCGAGCGCCGCGCCGACATCCTCGCCGCGCTCCACCCGAACCGCCCTGACGCCGCAGGCGCGCGCGATGGCGGCATGGTCCACGTCGGCGAAGTCGCAGGCTATGGTATGCTCACCCAGGATCGCGTCCTCCGCGTGCTTCTGGAAGCCGAGGATGCCGTTGTTGAGCACGATGACGGTCAGCGGCAGCTTGAGGCGGCGCAGGGTTTCAAGCTCGGCCCAGGAATGGCCGAAGCCGCCATCTCCGCAAAGGCAGACGACCCGGGCCTCCGGGGCCGCGACCTGCGCACCGATCGCCAGCGGCACGCCCCAGCCGAGGCCGGCGAGGCCGCGCGGCGTCAGGAAACGCTGGCCGGCCCGTTTCGCCGTCAGATAGTTAATGATCCAGTTCGAGGAATAGGAGGCATCGGCGCACACGATGGCATCGGCAGAAAGGCGCCGGTCGATCTCAGCCACGACGCGCTCCGGGCGCACCGGGCCGCCGTCGCGGGTCGTGACCCCGGCGACGAGCGTCCGCCAACTGGCGACGGCGGCGGCGATCTGCGCCTCAACCTCCGTGCGGGCGGCGACCCGGGTGGCGAGATCAAGCTTCAGCATCTCGTCGCGCAGGGCGGCCAGCGTCAGCTTGGCGTCGCCGAGCAGGCGCAACGCCTCGTAGTTGCGGCCGATCTCCACCGGGTCGAGGTCGATGTGGATGAAGCGCGCACCACGCGGATAAAGCTGCCAAGAGTCCGTGCCGTTCTGATTGGTGCGATTGCCGACCAGCAGCACGACGTCGGCGGTGTCCACCATGGAGCGCATCTCACGCGTGCGGGCGCCCAAGCCCATGGTGTTTCCGACCACGCCGAGCGAGAGCGGATGCGTCTCATCGACGGTGCCCTTGCCCATGAAGGTGGTCGCGACCGGCAGGTGCGCATCCTGCTGTAGCGCCGCGAGTTCCACAGCGGCCTCGGAGAGGTGGACGCCACCGCCCGCGATAACAAGCGGGCGCTGCGCGCGGGCCAACAGCACAGCGGCCTCGGAGATGCGGGCCGGGTCGGCAATGGTGCGATCCAATGGGTAGCGGCCGAGGCTGGACTTGCGCGGGGACCCAAAACTCGCCTTTTCGGTCAGCAAGTCGGCCGGCACCAGCAGGACCGCCGGGCCAGGCCGGCCCGACGTGGCAGCCGCAAAGGCCATGTCCACGAAGTCCTCCAGCCGATCGGCGCGGTCCACGCGCCGGACGAACTTCGCCACCGCTTCGAACAGGCGGATATGGTCAAGCTCCTGGAAGGCATTCCGGTCCGCGCTGTTGCGAGCCACCTCTTGCACAAGCGCGATCACGGGCACGCTGGCCTTCATGGCCTCCGCGAGCGGCGGCACCAGCAGCGTCGCGGCCGGGCCGTTCTGTGCGGTGACGACCCCGACCTTGTGGGAAACCCGCGCATAGCCGTCGGCCATCGTGCCGCCCATGTTTTCCTGGCGGTAAACCGTTTGTTGGATGCCGACATGCGGTGCGGCGAGGTGGAACGCCGAAGGAAGGCTCTGGCCGAAGGCGACTGTCACACCATGGCGCGCAAACGCCTCCGCCAGACGGAGTGCGACGTTCGCATTGGCGACGGGAGAGCTATCATCGGGCATGGACACGCATCCTCGATCGGTGATTTGTTATTTGCTATAGCAAGCCTCACTGAGTTTGACATGTCAATCACTCCACGCGCATTAATGCCGCAGATGGAGACCGATGCCTTCCTAGCCCCGATTGACCGAACGGACAGCGTTGCAGGGAAGGTCTATAAGCGTCTGCGCAATGCGCTGGTCCAAGGACAGTTGGTGCCGGGACAGCGGCTTGTTCACCGCCTTCTCGCGGACGAACTGGACGTGAGCCCAACGCCGGTGCGGGAGGCGCTACTTCGCCTTGTCTCGGAAGGGGCGCTCGAGCTCGATGCCCGCGGCATCGCCTGGGTGCCGCGCCTTGCGGTCGATCGTTATGACGAGATCATCGACTTGCGCGTGGATCTAGAGGGCCGAGCAGCTGCACGGGCAGCCATGCTCGCGACGCCCGCGGACATCGCCGACTTAGCAGCCATTCAGGCCAGATTTTTGAAGGGACGGTCCGTGATGGACCGGACGATCGTCCTCACGGAAAACGAGCGCTTCCATTTTGGCGTCATTGGCATCGCAGCGATGCCGGTGCTGCAGCGTGTCGTAGAAAGCCTTTGGGTTCAGGTCGGTCCGACGATCAGCTTGCTGTTTTCTGCGCCTCGCGTGCTTTCCCCTGAAGGCCACGCGCACGATGCGCTGATTGCCGCGCTCAAAACACGTGATGCGGATGCGGCACGTGCCGCAATCACGCGCGACCTTCGCGAACATGCGGCGGTCCTATCGCCGATGCTGGCTTGGGAGACGGAGCCAAGCATCGACACACGCGCCCGAACGAGGCGACCGCGAGTTTCGCCATGAAGCAAGGCCGCTCTTGCCCGTGCCGAACTGGATGTCCTGCCTCGCAAACGCACCATTCGGCATCTGCTCATCCGAGCATTACCGTGCATTCTCTGTTTCAGATGGGAGCGTTGCGCGGCGGCTTGGCGCGTCCTGCGCCAGAGTGACCAAGCGATGATGTGAGTGGGCTGAATGCGCTGCCGGGCCAGGCGGGTCGCGATGCGGCAGATTTCCTGGACCAACCAGCGAATGAGGGCTGGGGCCATCAGAGGTGCCGCAGTTTTTTTGGTGGTGCTGCCCTTCGACCCGGACCGGCTTCTCGATGCCGGTGCCAACCGGACACCAGGTGGTAAGAACGCGCACTCGCCGTTGCCGGTGTTGCGCCGGATCAGCAGGCCGCGCGTCCGGGTGCCGGTCAGGCCCGGATTGAACTCGTCGGCATCGAGGTCGGCCAACTCCAGATAGCCCTCGTCTTGCCATTTCCATCCGGCTACGCCGGCCGGAACCTTCGGCAAGGCTCGCCCAATCATAGAGCCTCGGACCTTTGGGTGTCCTTGGGCGAGGTTATGGCGCGTATGACCCGGTATGCGATGGCGTGGGGCCCGCCGCTCGGGCCTATGGCGCGAATGGCAGCGCTCAGCCGCTCGCCTTCTGGGTCCGCGGTGAAGGCGTGGAACTCGGCCTCGGTGCGCCACTGGGCGTAGTTCAACACGTGCCGGCCGTCGAGGCTGCCGTGAAAGGTCGAAGACACGAAGCCTGGCCGATGGCGGACCCAGCGCTCCACCTCCGCCACAATGGCCGCAATCAGGGCGTGCTGCCTATCTGGTTCAACCTCGAATTGGACAATCTGGGTAAAGGCGTCGTCCTCGGCTATCACGGGCATGGCTTACTCCAATTTTTCGTCCTAACTCCGGACCTGGCGCGACGCCGTCCGCAGCCGGGCGTCCTGCCGCCCTTCGAGGTAAGCGAAAGGTCGGTCATGGGCAGACCCCCGCTTGCAGCATACCGCAGCCGACTTTGGCAAAATCGACGACTGCTGCAGCCGGCTTTGGAAAATGACGCGAAGTCATTACCGCCGCCCCCGGCTGCCGTGCCGCATGGTTGCGTATGGCAACCACGCTTTCTCGCTCCCCCAACTTGTTAAGCCCTCGATTTTCGTCGTTTGCAGTATGTCTCCGGCCTCACGCGGCTGTCACGAGAATGCCATCTGATCACAACGTAGGTGTCATCAGAACCGACTAATGGAACGCTGATGCCTGACAGCACCCACTCTGCCTAGACCTCACCTGCGAGCAAATCCCCGGCGTGCCGAAGGCCTGCTGGCCCGTGGTGCAGGTGCTCTGGCGCAGCCTGGCGCTTCCAAGCATCATCGCCATCACGATCTGGAAGAACACTGGCTATTACATGCTGGCGTTCCGCGGGAAGCGATCGAGGCGGGGCTCGACCCGGACCGCCCGCCGCGCACCTGGGCGGAGTGGGTGGACGCCGGCAAGAGGCTCACCAGGCGGGAGAACAGCCAGACCGTCCGCTGGGGCCTGATGCTGAATGGCGTCGAGGACAACCTGATGTGGCTCGTCAGCGGCTTTGCGATGAGCAACGGCGGCCGCTATTTCGACGAGAGCCGGGGCGGCGAGGCATACTGCAACGAGCCAAACATGCTCGGCGACGTGCAGTTCCTCGACGACCTCGCGCACAAGCACCAGGTCATGCCGCCGGGCATCACGGACGCGAACGCCATGGCGGCGACGTTCCTCTCCGGCCGGGCCGCGATGATCCTGAACAGCACCGGCGCGCTGGGCTTCGTGCGGGACAACATGAAGCAGCCCTGGCGCGTCACCTGCGTGCCGTACAACATCCTGCCGGCGGTGGCGATCGGCGGCGGCAGCCTGATGACCCCCGCCGGCAACTCGCCCGAGCGGCAGCACGCGGCGTGGGAGCTGATCCAATGGCTGAGCAGCCCCGAGACGGCGGGGTCGTGGTCGCGCTTCACCGGCTATTTCGCCCCGCGCCGGGCGGCGTACGACCTGCCGGAGATGCAGGCCCACCTGCGCGGGCACCCGGACGCCCAGGTGGCGCTCGATCAGTTGGCCCACGCGCGGCCATGGTTCGCCACCTTTCAGACGGTGCCGGTGCGCAAGGCGCCGGGCAGCGCCAGGCCGACGCGCTGCTCAGGCCCTGCGCCGAGCAGGCGGCGCTGAAGCTGCCATGACGCTGATCGTCCAGCTCACCGACCTGCACGTGCGGCCCACGGGCTTGGCGTCCTCCCGGGTCGTCGAGACCACCATGCTGACCGAGCGGGCGCTGCGAGCGGTGGCCCGGCTGCAGCCTGCGCCGGACGCAATTCTGCTGACGGGAGACCTCACTGAGTGCGGCTTGGCCGAGGAGTACGCCGTATTGGCAGAAATGCTGGCGCGGCTGCTCGCAGTGCCCGTCCACGCCATCCCCGGCAACCACGACCGGCGCGAACGTCTGCTCGCCGGGCTCCCCGGCACGCGGCAGGCGGACGGCTTCGTGCAGTACACGGTGGAGGACCTGCCGGTGCGGCTGGTGATGCTGGACACCGTGGTCCCAGGCGCCGGCCATGGCGAGCTGTGCCAGCGCCGGCTGGACTGGCTCGATGCGACGCTGGCGGCGGCAGCGGAACGGCCGACGCTGCTGGCCATGCACCATCCGCCTTTCGTCACCGGGATCGTCCACATGGACGCGATCATGCTGCAGGAGCCGGAGCGGCTGCGGGCGGTGCTGGAGCGCTACACGCAGGTGCAGCGCATCGTGTGCGGCCACCACCACCGGGCGATCACCGCACGGTTCGCGGGCGCCATCGCGAGCGTCTGCCCAAGCGTCGCGCATCAGGTGGAGCTGGATCTGCGCTCGACTGCTCCGGCGGCGTTCCGGCTGGAGCCGCCGGCCTTCCAGTTGCATCGGTGGACGCTGGCGGACGGCTTCGTCAGCCACATTGCCTTCGTGGAGGACTATCCGGGGCCGTTCCCATTCCTGGACCACGCAGGCTATCCTGGCGGCATTGACACGAAGCAGCCGCGCTCCTTTTAACTCGGTTGGCGGCCGGCTCGTGGAGTAATTTGAAGTGAAATACTTTTTCGTATCGCTGCTGTTCCTGCTGTTGCTGTGCACGTCCGGACCGGCTGCGGCGCATACTGAGGTCGGGGTCGCCGGCGGGTTGCTGAGCGGCTTCTTTCATCCGCTGATTGGGCTCGACCACTTGGTCGCAATGGTCGCGGTGGGACTTTGGGGTGCGCAACTGGGCGCGCCGGGGATCTGGGTGCTGCCAATCTGCTTTCCGACCGTCATGGCGGTCGGCGGGCTGCTCGGAGTCGCCGGCGTCCCGCTGCCGTTGACGGAGCTGGTGATCGCCGCATCGGCGCTGGTGCTGGGCTTCGCTGTGGCGGCGGCGCTGCGCGTGCCGTTCTGGGCCGCGGCGATCGTCGTCGGCGTGTTCGCGGTGTTCCACGGCTATGCCCACGGCCTCGAACTGCCAGGCGCGGCGAACCCGCTGGCCTACGGCATCGGCTTCGTCGTCGCGACGGGCATGCTGCACGCTTTGGGCATCCTGATCGGCGTCCTGACCCGGTGGCGCACCGGTGCACGAGCCGTGCGCGTGCTCGGCGCCGCGATCGCCGGCTTAGGCGGCTTGTTCCTGATCTCGCTCGCGCCCTGATCCCGCAATCACAAAACCTACAGGCTACCGCCCGGCCAGCGCGTAGCCGCCGGCCATGACGCCAATGGCGGCGATCCAGCTCCCGCCGGCACGCAGCGCGATACTGCGCCAGCCGTCGCCGGAGCGGCGAAAGATCAGGATCACGGCGGATAGCAGCGTGATGACGACGTAGCCGGCCACGGCGAAACCGGCTGCGAACAAGGTTGTATTGGTGTCGGGACCGACCCCGCCGGCATTGGCCGCACCGCGGACCAACCCGAGCGCGAAGGCGATGACAATCAGCGCAGGAGCGGGCAGCCGGACCGCCGCGGCAATCAGGCCGCCGAGCGCCACCATGCATCCGGCATCGACCGCGGCGACGCCGTTCGTTGCGCCTTCAGCGAGGCCGAGCAGGAAACCTGTCACTAGTCCCGCCGGAAAGACTGCAACCAGCCAGCGTGCCCGGTCTGCCGGCTGGGTGCCGGCCAGCACGCCCAGGGCGGTCCACAGCACCACGTCCTGCAGGCCCGTCAGCGGATGCGCCGCGCCCGCGTAGAAGTCGCCCAACCGGGAGGAGACGATGTGCGCCTCGGCCGGGCGGGTACACAGCGCCAGGGCGGCAACGACGGGCAGCAGGGCGGCGCGGCGCGGCATCATGCTCGGCTCCTCGTCAGACAGCGATCATGCGGGCCACGCGGCCGATGAACCAGAACGCGGCTACCGTTCCGATCACGTAGCCCGGCACCGCCTGACCGCCGCGATGCAGCGCTGCGCCCAGCCGGCGGTGACCCCAGATCAGCGCCAGCACCAGCAGCACGAAGGCGAGCTGCCCGATCTCGACCCCGATATTGAAGGATAGCAGCGCCGGGAACAGCAGCGACCGCTCGATGCCCAGCGCCGACAGCGCGCTGGCGAAGCCGACGCCGTGGACCAGGCCGAAGCCGAAGGCGATCGCCCACGGATACCCGGCCGTCAGCCCGACCTTGCCGCGCTGCAGGTTCACGATCTCCACGCCCACGAAGACGATGCTGAGGGCGATGCAGGCGTTGAGCGGACGCTCCGGCACCCCCACGATGCCGTAGGCGGCGGCGGCCAGCGATGCGCTGTGCCCCACCGTGAAAGCGGTGATGGTCTTGGCGAGCCGCCATCCGCCCTGCACGATCCAGATTAGCCCAAGCACGAACAGCAGGTGGTCGATGCCGAGCAGGATGTGGTCGATGCCGATATTGACGTAGGTGTTGGCGATCTCGGCCCAGGTCTGCCAGGTCGGTGCCCCGGTGCCAAGGATGGACACCACCGGGCTCGCGGTGGTGACGGTATAGCTGCGCGGCTCGCCGCCGATCGGCACGATGCGAATCAGCACGGCAGACATGTTGGCGCCCAGGTTATCGACCGTGACCCGGCCGACCAGGCCCTGGGCACCGCAATCGAGGCTCGGCGGTCCGTACGAGCATTGCGTCGGAAAGCGGAGCTGCACGCGGTCGCCGCCGATGGTGGGCTCGAGGGTCCAGCCGCCGACATAGCTGCCGGGTCGGACCTCGCGAAATTCCAGCACGCCGAGCGACGGCTCATGCGCGGCGGCCGGCGCCAGCGTGGTGACGACGACCAGGAATAGGACGACCCGGAACATCCAGAGAAAGCGGCGCATCCTCACGGCTCGTAGCGCACGGTGTAGTTCGTCCGGAGCCGCTTCACCGCCTCCCAGGCGCGCTTGCGGGTCTCGTCGGTCTTCCAAGTCCGCACCGCCTCGTCCTGGACATCCTCGAAGCGGGCGAGGACGGCGGGGCGGCGGCTATCGACGCGCACCAGGTGCCAGCCCTCGACCGACTGCAGCGCGGCCCATTGCTCCTGCGGCAATGCCAGCAGCCCGTCGCGGAACCCGGCGCCGAACGATGGCGCCAGGCTGGACACCGGGCGGCCGACCATGGCGCGGGTCTTCCGCTGTACGTCCGCAGGCTCGCGGCCGCCCAGCACCTCGGCGAGCTGGCGTCGCGCGATCGCCTCGTCGGTGGGTGGGCCGAGATAGAAGCTGACCCGCTCCGGCTCGTCGAAGCGGTCGTGGTTGGCGGCGAACCAGCCGCGCAGGCCGGCCTCGGTCGCGGGCGGCGGGTCGATCTGGCTGAAGATCAGCAATTGCAGCTTGAAGGCGATGCGGTCGCGGATCGTGTCGTCGCCGCGATCGACGCCGAGCGCCTTGCCCTCGCGGTAGAGGATCTCGCTCGCCACCCAGTTCTCGACCATGGCATCGAGCTCGGCGCCGGTCGCCTTGCGTTCCCGGTCCTCGTCGAAGTTCTCGCTCATTGCCTGCCGCATCGCCTGGGTGACGGTGATGACGCGCTCGGTGCGGTCCGGCGGATGGAGCACGGCGTCGGCGGCGAAGATCAGGCCGCCCAACAGGAAGAAGTGCACCAGCGGCTCGCGGCGGAGCGCACGCCACGCGGCACGAGGCGCATGGTTGGGTCCGGCCATGCGGGCGGACACGGGCGGCTTTGAGGCGTCACCCTGGCCGGCGACGCCCAAGGGGATGCCATCGTTGATCAAGATTTGTGATCCGTCCGTTAGCGGTGCTTGCGTCGCGCTCCGTGGGCCGTCCATTGCCGCCTGCGCCCCGGCCTGTCACCTGTCATTCCCGGCGGTCATTAAATCTTCATCAAATCGCCGCGGTCTGGCCGCTCGTCAGGGGGCGTGGGCATGTTAGGCCTGAGTGGTCCTTTGTTGCTGATCAGCAACCGATCCGGAGGCTCCTCCCATGTCGTCGTTCCGCTTGCCCCTGTTCTTGACCAGCGTCGCCTCGGTCACATTTGGCCTCGTAGGGCCCGCCGCGGCCCAGGGCTGGGTGCCCGCCAAGCCCTTCGCGCGGAGCTCGCCCTATGTCGCGGGCGACATGCACAACCACACGACCTGCACGGACGGCACGGTCGCGACCAGCTACCTGCTGAACCGCGCGCTGGGAGCCGGGACGACGAACGGCATCCCGAATTTCAACCTGGACTGGTTCACCCATGGCAACCACGGCGGGTCCGGCAACCGCGACTGCCGGTTCAGCGACACCAGCGCCAATCTGCCGGGCAACACGACGACCTACTGGACCGACACGCTCGGCCAGACCATCCAGGACATCACCATCACGGCCTTGAAGGGCGACGTGCCCAACCCGCCGCCGCCCCGGGCCGCGATGTATCGCTGGCAGTCGATCCGCGAGGTCGAGTATCCGATAATCATCGCGAAGTCCAAGCAGTTCAAAAAAGTCGCAATCGAGGGCCTGGAATCGATCGTGCCCGGCCACGAGCACTCCGACACCGCCGTCATCAACGGGCAGTTCCCGGTTGCGGGCGTCGGCAACGCCGACCGGATGAGCGAGTTCGAGTTCCGCTTCGACCGCGCCGACACGGACACCCTCGGACCCGTCGATGCCAGCAACAACCCGGTCTGGACCGGCAAGAGCTTCGAGAACAGCGGCACGGCCGGCCATCAGAAGGCGGTGCAGGGCGTGACGTGGCTGCAGGCCAACGCGCCGCTGACCTCGTATTACGTGCCGACGCATACGGAACGCGCCGGGCCGTTCAACCCGGCCAGCAGCGCCGGCTACAATGTCGAGCACTTCCGCGATTTCAACAACGCCGGCCCCACGGTCGCGTTCGGCATCGAGGCGCCGGGCCATTTCGCCGAGTCGAACCACTCCTACAGCGCGGCGTCGTCAGGCGGCGCGACCTATGGCGGCAATGGCCTCTATACCGCCAAGGTCGGCGGGCTGTGGGACGGCATGCTCGGCGAGGGCCGCAACTTCTTCATCTTCATCAGCTCGGATTGGCACCAGCGCGGCATCTTCGGCGCGCGCGACCGCGCCACGACGGCGGACTTCTTCCCCGGCGAGTACACCCGGCTCTATGTGCCGAACCAATCGGCGTTCCGGGCGCAAAGCGTGCTCGACGGCATGCGCTCCGGCAACAGCTTCTCGGTCAACGGCCAATTGATTAACCAGAACTTCACCTTCACCGCCAGCGTCAACGGCGTGACCAAAACGATGGGTCAGACGCTCGAGGTCAATCCCGGTGACACCATCAAGATCGAGATGCGGATGGTGGTTCCCGCGAGCAACAACAGCCCGTATAGCTTCAGCAATCCGTTGCTGAAGCAGGTCGGCGTGTTCCAGCCGATCGACAAGCCGGCGCTGGACCACGTTGACCTGATCACCGGCGACGTCACCGGCGTGATCCCGCCGACCGACGCCAACTATGCGGCGCCGAACACGACGGCCACGGTTTACAACCCGTCGGCACGGATTGCGGAGACGTTCAACCAAAACAACACAACCGCCATCCCGCTACCCAACGGCAACCTGCGAATGGAGTTCACCACGACGATGGTCGCGGGCAACACCCCAATCTACGTGCGCGCGCGGGGCACCAACATGCCGCCGGCGGTGCCCAACGTCACCGACAGCCAGGGCAACCCGCTGGCCGACATCAACATCGACAACGTCGTGTGCGACGATCCGGCCTGCCCGGCGCACCTGCCGATCGTCGATGGCACGCGGCGGGTCGATTTCGACGTGGAGGCCTGGTCGAACCTTTGGTTCTACGCCAACCCAATCTTCATCCGCCCGGCCGGACAGCCGAAGCTGCTGGTCGAAACCAACGCCGACCTGGCGGCCAGCCTCGTCAAGACGCTGTCCGCGGCGAATTAATTCTTAGCGGGTGGGCGGCGAGGCGGTTCAATCGCCACGCCGCCCTCTGTCCGGAATGCCCGTCATGACTGGCCGCAGCCTCATACTCATCGCCATGATGCTCACCGACGTCGCCCATTCGGCCTGGGCAGAGGACGACAAGCAGGCCTGCATCGCCAGCGTCGCCGCCGTGCGCGCGCAGGCCGAAACCCTGCCGGAGGGAGATCTGTCGCGCCGCTTCGCCGAGAACGCCCTCGACACCGCCCTGATTGAAATCGCGGCGGGCGACGCGGACGAGTGCCACGTGTTCGTGGAACGCGCCATCCATACCCTCAGCGTGCGCCCTTATCAGCTCTATCCTGGCGAGGTCCTGGACCGCCATAGCCCGGATACGCCGGGCTGAAGCAACACCCTTTGTCATCCAGTCTTTCACGCCCGGCGGGCCTGGCCAGCACAGGACGAGCCTTCCTGTTGATCCCGATCGTCGCGGCCTCCGGCTTTGCGGGCCTGGCCTACGAGGTCGTCTGGACCCGGATGCTGGCCCTGGCGCTCGGCACCGAGATGATGGCCGTGCTCGGCGTTGTCACCGGGTTTTTCGGCGGCCTCGCGCTCGGAGCCTTCGCGCTCGATAGGATAATCCGGCGGGCACCGAGCGCCCGCTACGCCTACGCACTGCTGGAAACGACGATCGCGGCCTGGGCCGTCGCCAGCATCTGGTTGATCCCCGCCGCTGCACGAGCATTGCCGGCGTTGCTCGGCACGGCACCGGCACCGGCGTTGCTCTGGGCCGCCGGCTTTGCGCTTCCGGCGCTTGCCCTGTTGCCGGCGACGGCTGCAATGGGCGGCACGCTGATCGCGCTCGAGCGCCTGTCGGCCTCGACCCAAGGCCAGGCCCGCGTCGCGGCCGGCGTTTACGGGGCCAATACCGCGGGCGCGATGGCCGGGGCGCTCTGCAGCGTGTTCGTCCTGCTGCCGGGCCTGGGCCTGTCTCGCACGCTGGTCACGCTGGCGGCGGTGAACGCGGCGTGCGCCCTGGCAGCGCTGCTGCTTGGACCAGCGGCCGACGCCGCCCCGCCCGAGCCAGCCGCCGTTACGCCCAGCGCCGAGATCGGCACCTTTCGCCTGATGGCGGCCTTGCTGGTCACCGGGCTGCTCGGCATCGCCGTGGAGGTCCTGGTGATCCGGCTGGCCGCGCAGGTGCTGCAGGACACGATCTACAGCTTCGCATCGCTGCTTGCGGCCTATCTGCTCGGTACGGCGCTGGGCGGGCTGGGATGGCAGCGCGCCGGGATCACGCCGGGGCCGCGCGCCCTGACTGGCCTGCTGGCCGGGACCGCGCTGGCCTGCATAGCGACCGCAGCGGTCGTCCGCCTGCTCGGACCATTCGCCCTGGCGGCCGAACCGAGCGGAGCAATGGCGGAGCTGGCCGCGGCGGCATCGCTGTTCCTGCTGCCCTCGGCCGCAATGGGCGCCCTGTTCGGCTGCCTGGCGCAGGCGGTGCGCGACCGGCGCGGCACGCTGGGCTGGGCGGTCGGCGTCAACAGCCTGGGCGCGGCCGCGGCGGCGCCGCTCGCGGCGCTCGCGCTGATCCCGGCATTCGGCGCCTGGCCCACGCTGCTGCTGGCGGCGCTGGCGTATCTTCTGCTCTGTCCCGGCCCGTTCCGGCGCGTGGCGCTGGCCGGCGCCGTGCCGGTCGCGGCGGCGCTGGCGTTGTGGCTGGTCCCGGCATCCACCCTGGTGCGCGTGCCGCCGGGCGGCGCGCTGCTCGACACGCGGGAAGGCGCGACGGCGACGGCCAGCATGGTCGAGGACGCGGACCGCAACCGCTATCTTGAGGTGAACGGGCACTTCCGCATGGGCGGCACCGGCTCGCTGCGGTCCGACTGGCGGCAGGCGCAGTTGCCGCTGCTGCTGCATCCCAATCCGCGCCGTGCCCTGTTCCTCGGCGTCGGCACCGGCGCCACCCTGGCCGGCGCAGCCCTGCCCAACGTCGCGGCGACCGGCGTGGAACTGGTGCCGGAGGTCATCGCGCTGCTGCCCTGGTTCGCCGAACAGGGCGCCCCGCCCTTGCCGCCCATCGTCGCGGCGGACGCAAGGCGGTTCGTGGCCGCCGACACCGGCGCCTACGACGTCGTCGTCGCGGACCTGTTCCATCCCGCGCTGGACGGCACCGGCGCGCTGTACACCACCGAGCACTTTGCCGCCGTGCGCGCCCGGCTGGCCGAGGGCGGCCTGTTCTGCCAATGGCTCCCGCTGTATCAGCTCGACCTCCCGTCGCTGCGCGCCATCATCCGAGCGTTCCTTGAGGTTTATCCCAACGGCTCCGCCTGGCTGGCGCATTTCAGCCTGCAGACGCCGATGCTGGCGCTGGTGGGGTCCCGCGGGCCGGCCCGCCTTGACCCTGATGCCATGGCAAGGCGGCAGGACGACCCAGCGTCGCGCCTGGCGCTGCGGCGGACCGGGCTGGCGACGCCCATGGACGTCTTGGGCCTGCATGTCGGCGGCGCGCGATCGCTCGCGGCGTTCGCCGGGCCGGGACCGCGCAACACAGACGATGCGCCGTTCGTGACGCTGGACGCGCGCCGCAACGTCCGGGCGCTGGCCGCGCCCCCGGCGGACCGCTTGCTGGCATTGCTGCGCGCGGTCCCGCCCGACACAAGCCTGCCGATGGACGAGCCACGTCTGCTGCCGCTTGCGGACCGTCTGGCCGCCTATCGGCAGGCGCGCGACCGCTTCATCGAGGCCGGGGCGAGACTTCCGGCCGGCGCGCAGGGCCGGGCGCTGGTGGATGCGGCCGCACCCGGCCTGCTGGACTCGGTGCGGCTCAGCGCCGAGTTCGACCCGGCGTATCTGCCGCTGCTGAGCATGGCGCAGGCGCTGTTGGCGTCCGACCGCGACGCCGGCGTCCGCCTGCTGCGCGCGACCGCCACCGCAGCGCCGTCCCGCCCCGAGGCGTTCCGGCTGCTTAGGCGGCTGGCCTCGCCCTGATCCCGCACGGAGCCGGCGGCGACCGGGGAGCCTCAATCGTCCGGCGGCCGTCGCGGGTTGACGACCCGGCCGAACGTGACGCCGCCGGCATCGACCGGCGTGGCGGGCTGCGCCGATTGCGTGAGCGCCAGGGCAATGCGGTGCCCGTCGCGCTCGACCTGCACGCCGGCCGGACCAATGAAGCGGACGGTGTAGGCCGCGATGGTCTCGCCCTCCTCGACCGAGGCTGGCTGGCCGGGCGGGCTGTCGAAGATCGCCACCCGATGCGGCCCCGCGATGACGATGCCGGTGAGCCGGGGCGGCTCGGCGGGAGGCGGGGCCTGTGCATGCGCGCCGCCCAGCGTTATCGCGAGCACCCAGCCCCCCAGTCCCATGATCGCCGCCACGCGCATTGGATCAGCCTGTCACGGTCCGAAGCTGACGGTGTAGCCCCAACTGTCCAGGCGGTCCGGGATGGCGTTGAATGCCATGGTGATCCGCTGCCCGCCCTGGTTGCGCGGCACCTCGTGCAGCAGATAGCTTGGGAACAGCACCATGTCGCCCGGCTCGATATCCGGCGTCACCCACTTGCCGGCGTTGAACGGGCCCATCTGGGCCGTCCGCGTGTTGTGCCGGAAGGTGAACTCGCTCGCGCCGGGGTTGCGCATGAAGACGGTATGGGCGGAGAGGTGCGACGGGCTGAGATAGACGATGCCCGAAACGAAGCTGTTCGCATGCGCGTGCATGGACTGGCTGCCGCCGGTCTCCAGCACGTTGGTCCACATCTCCTTGATCGCCCAGCCAAGCCGGTCGCCGAACAGCAGGACGCCGAACTCCACGAGTTTGGGGCCGACGACGCGGGTGACCTGGCGATACAGCTCATTCGCGTCGGGGCCGACGATCTCGGTGTGCGACAGCAGGCTCGACCGCGCGTTCTTGCGGGTGTGCGCGTCGCGGATCTGCAGGGACAGCGCGGCGACCAGGCTATCGTCCAACAGCCTGCGCGCGCGCAGCAGGGGAACTGGGAACAGGCCCTCGACCTCGTCCATCCGCGACGCCTCCGTGCAGCCCGAGGACACGGAAACTGGCAGCTTCGCGTCCGGCAGGCAATGCGTCGATCCGATGCAGCAAGGTGCGCGTGGCGCCTTCCCGCACTTGTCACGGAACTGACGTTTGTCTCCGACCGCCTGACTGTCGTGTGCTTGCGTCCATTCACCGAGCCATTCCAAACACCGGATCGGACGATCTGGCACTCCCTTGAACTACATGCCCTGCCTACAGAAGCAGGTGGCGCCTGACGCTTTCCTGCAAAACATTTCCACGATCGAGCTGAGCAACCACATGGCCCTTTTCCATGACATACCCGCGCTCGGCCATGGTCAGGATCGTGTCCAGGTTCTGCTCGACAAACAGGATGGTGGTGCCGAGGTCGTCGCGGATCGAGCGCAGCACACGGCAGATCAACTGCACGATGGATGGCTGCACGCCTTCCGACGGTTCGTCCAGCAGGATCAACGCGGGAGCGCCGATCAGCACGCGGCCGATCGCTAGCTGTTGCTGCTGGCCGCCAGACATCGTGCCGGCCATCTGCTTGCGGCGTTCCTTCAGGATCGGGAAGCACTCGAACACCAGGTCCATGCGAGGTTTCTGCCGGCCGCCGCCGATGAGCTCCCCCACCTGCAAGTTCTCATCGACCGTCATGCGCGGGAACACGTCCCGTCCCTGCGGGACATAGCCGATGCCGAGCCGCGCGCGGTCATCGGCCGACATCCGCGTCACGTCCTGCCCGTCATACCGGATCGTGCCGCCGGACGCGCGCAGCAAACCGATCAGGCAGCGCATCGTGGTGGTCTTGCCAACCCCGTTGCGGCCGATCAGCGCGACGATCTCGCCCTTGCCGACACTGAGATCCACGCCGGTCAGGATCGGCGTCGCCCCGTAGTTGGATCTGAGGCCCGTCACCTCCAACACCGGCTCACGCGGCATGCGGAACCCCCAGGTAGATCTCGGCAACGCGCGGGTCGGCGACGATCTCGTCGATGCTGCCGCGGGCAAAAATCTGGCCCAGATGCAGCACG
>JAABUS010004009.1_pt1 | contig 22352 bp, 16 predicted proteins | sample 5560161 | NCBI WGS metagenome assembly JAABUS01 (sample SAMN10711885, study PRJNA513376) | rock metagenome | isolation source: Antarctica rocks | place: Antarctica: Victoria Land, Trio Nunatak nord | collected 2016-01-04
AGATGCCGCAGGAGTACGGCAAGCGAGACAGGGCATACAAACGATACCGGCTGTGGTGCGATCAAGGACTCTGGCAGCGTATCGACGATGCCTTGGCAGACCCAACCACCGAAGTGTCCCTGTAGGGGAGATTATCCGGCACACTCCGCGAACGCTTCAGCAGCCGCGTCGATGGTCTGGGCGATCTCCGCATCGGTGTGCGCGAGGGAGAGGAAGCCCGCCTCGTACTGCGATGGCGCGAGGTAGGCGCCGCGCTTCAGCATCCCGTAGAAGAAGCGACCGAACATCGCCGTGTCGCTCGTCTTCGCGGTGGCGTAGTCGCGGACACGCTCCCGCGTGAAGAAGCCGCAGAACATCGTGCCGACGCGCGCGCCGCAGTATGGAACACCCGCCGATGCTGCGGCGCGCGCGAGGCCGTCCGCGAGCGTCACGGTGCGCCGCTCCAATTCGTCCCAGACGCCGGGCCGCTGGAGGGCGGTGAGCGTCGCGATCCCCGCCACCATCGCGAGCGGGTTGCCGCTGAGGGTCCCCGCCTGATAGACCGGGCCGCTCGGCGCCATCATCCGCATCAGATCGGCCCGCCCGCCGTACGCGCCGACGGGCAACCCGCCGCCGATCACTTTCCCAAGCGCGGAGAGATCGGGCGTCACGTCGTACAATGCCTGCGCGCCGCCGGGATGGACGCGGAAGCCCGTCATCACCTCATCGAAGACGAGCAGCGCGCCTGATTCGTCGCACGCGGCACGCAACCCCGCGAGGAAGCCCGGTTCGGGCGGCACGACGCCCATGTTCCCCGCGACCGGCTCCACGATCACGGCGGCAATCGCGCCCGGATGCGCCGCGAGCAGCGCCTGCACCGCCGCGAGGTCGTTGAAGGGCGCGGTGAGCGTGTCGGCGGCGGTCGCCGGGGTGACGCCGGGGGAATCGGGTAGGCCGAGCGTCGCGACGCCCGATCCGGCGTGGCTCAGGAGGAAGTCCGCGTGGCCGTGGTAGCAACCATCGAATTTGATGATTTTGCTCCGGCCCGTCGCCGCCCGTGCGAGGCGCAGGACGCTCATCGTCGCCTCCGTGCCGGAGTTGACGAAGCGGATCATCTCAATCGCGGGCATCGCCGCGATGACCATTTCGGCCAGTTGCGTCTCCATCGCGGTCGGCGCGCCGTAGCTCGTGCCGCGCGCCGCCTGCCGCACGATCGCGCCGACGACGTCCGGATGCGCGTGCCCGAGGATCAGCGGGCCGTACGAGAGGACGTAGTCGATGTACCGCTGCCCGTCCGCATCGTACAGGTACGGCCCCTCACCCCGGTCAATGAAGCGCGGGTGTCCGCCGACCGCGCGGAAGGCCCGCACCGGCGAGTTAACGCCGCCGGGGATCACCCGCTGCGCCTCGGTGAAGAGTTCATCGGAACGGGTCTGTGTGGCCGTGCTCATTTGTGGGTCTCCCTATTGACTGGTGGCGGCGGGCTTTCGCCCAATGCGGTTCAGTTAAGGTGGGTGTGGCGCCTCGATCATCCATCCGTAGGGGCGGTGCTTGAACCGCCCTCCCCGGCTTCTCCGCACCGTGGTTGCCGAGCGAAACAATAGTCGCGCGACGGCGGGCGGTTCGAGCACCGCCCCTACGGACGGGGAAGATTCCGTGCCGGTTCGCTTACTTAATTGAACCGGAGTGGGCTAAAGCCCGCCGCCACTGGTCAGTAAATCACTCGAAGTCACACCAAAGAGATCGCCCGCGACACCGGCGTATTCAACGTGCTCCGGCGACACCGCCATCTCCTTGAGGCGCACCATCGGATGGTGCAGCAGTTTGTTGACGATCGCCTTCGTGAGGGCATCGACGCGCGCCGCGTCGGTGTCGTCCGCGCCGTCGCGCTGAAGGTAGCGGTGCAGTTCCGCCGTGCGGATGCGCTCCGCCTCGTCCCGGATCGCGGCGATAATCGGCGTGACGGCCCGCGCCGCGTGCCACCGGTCGAAGTCGGCCTTCCCCGCGTCGAGGATCGCCGCCGCGCGCGGGATTTCCGCCGCGCGCTTGGCGTGGTCATCGTCGATCAGCCCCGCGAGGTCGTCCACGGTCGAGACGCGGACATTCGGGAGCGCGGCAACGCCTGGCTCAATGTCGCGCGGCACGGCGAGGTCCATGCAGAAGAGCGGGCGGTCGGGCCGCTGGCGCATCGCCGCCGCGACATCCCCCGCCATGACGACTGCGTCCGGGGCGGCGGTCGCGGTGATGACGATGTCCACATCCGCGTAGACAGCCGCGCACCGCTCCCACTGTATGACCTGCCCATCAACTCGCGCCGCGAGTTCCTGCGCGCGGGCGTCCGTCCGATTGGCTATGAGGATGCGCCCCGCGCCGTGTTTGTGCAGGTACCACGCGGCGCGTTGCGCTATCTGCCCCGCCCCAATGATCAGCGCGACGGGATGCGGCGCGTCCACGGATCGCAGGGCGATTGCCGCCCCAGTGTAGCCGACCGAGACGCGGCGATTCAGCGTCGTCTCGCTGTGCACGCGCTTGGCGGCGCGCATCGCCCGCTGGAATAGGGCGGCGAGCACTGGCCCCGCCGTGCCCGCGCGCTGTGCGGCGGCGTAGGCGTCGCCCACCTGCCCGAGAATCTGGCTGTCGCCCAGCACCGGCGACGCCAGCCCCGCCGCCAGCGTGAAGAGGTGATCCACGACTTGCGCGTCCGTCCGGTGCACGAGGTGCGGCACGAACTCGACAGCGGGAACGCCGTGCGCGTCGCGCAGGAAGTGCACCATCGCTTCTCGCCCCGCATCCACATCCCGCGCGATCGCGTAGACTTCGAGGCGGTGACAGGTCGAAAGGAGAATTCCCTCGGCCACGCCGACATCCGCAGCGATACGTGCCCGGAAGGACTCCAGCGCGGGCGGCAGTGTTTCATGTGAAAATGCGAGCCGTTCGCGGAGCGCGAGCGGCGCGCTCCCGGCGTTCAGCCCAATCGCGACCAGGTGCATGCTATTAATCCCCGGCGGCGTTCGCCGCAGTCGGTTGTCGCTCCATCCGCCCCGATCCTCGTTCCTTCGTGACGATGGCGGCGAGCGCGCGGATGAAGAGCGGCGACGTGTTCAGCGATTCGATGCGGGCGAAGGAAATCCCCTCGCGTTCCGCCTCCTCGCGCGCCCCGTGGTCGATGTCGTAGAGGATTTCGAGGTGATCGGCGAGGAACTGCACGGGCGACATCAGCACCTCATGGTGCCCCTCCTTCGCCAGATCGGGCATGATGTCCTTGAAGTCCGGCCGCAGCCACTCGCCGGGTTCGTGCCCCGCGCTCTGGTAGCAGAACATCCACCGTGACTCCGGCAGCCCGACGCGACCCGCGATGCCGCGCGCCGTCTCCTGCAACTGCTCGATGTACTCCGGCTCCTGGTCGGTGACGCGCCTCGGCATGCTGTGCGCGCTGAAGAGGACGGGGACGCGCCCGCGAATCTCCGGCGGGAAGCGGTCCAGCCCCTCGCGCACGCGCTGCGCCAGTGCCTCCTGAAAGAGCGGCTCGTCGTGCCACGGCCCGGCGACTGTCACGGTGGGCGCGCCCTCACCGAGCGTGGCGACGGCGGCATCCACCGCGCGGTGATAGCCGCCCATAATCAACGGCGAGTACTGCGGCGACATGATGATGCCGATGATCCGCTCGACACCCGCCCGCGCCATCTCCGCGACCGCCGTCGTAATGGACGGCTCTGAGAAGCGCATCCCGATGCCGGTGCGGAATGTCGGGCCGTCGGGGAACTGCCGCGCCAGTTCCGCGCCGAGTGCGTCCGTCTGCTCCCGCGTGCGCGCGATCAACGGCGACCCGCCGATCAGGTCGTACCGCCGCGTGAACTCCGCTTCGAGTTCATGCAGCTCCTCCTCCGGCATCGGGCGACCACCACGCACATTCGCGAGGTACTGCGGCACATCCGCCAGCGTCGCGGGTGAGCCGTAGGTGAGAAGAAGCACGCCAACCGTCTCTGCCATAGAACCCACCCCCGGCCCCTCCCGAAACGGGAGGGGAGAAAAGTACAAAAGACGCTATCTGCTCCCACTCCCCTGCCCCTTCCCCACGGGGGAAGGGGCAGGGGAGTTAGGCCTCCCGCACCGTCGCCGTATGCACCGCCTCGACGAGCCGCGCGAGCATCGCCGGGTCCGTCTCCGGCATCACACCATGACCGAGGTTGAAGATGTGCCCGGCGCGGCCATCTGCGCGCGCGAGGACATCCCGCATCCCCGCCTCGATCACGGGCCACGGTGCAAGCATCCGCGTGCCGTCGAGGTTGCCCTGGATGCCCCGGTCATACCCGATCCGCGCCCAGGCGTCATCGAGATTGACGCGCCAATCCACGCTCATCAGGTCGCCACCCGCGTCCGCCATCAGTTCGAGCAGGCTCGCATTGCCGGTGCCGAAGTGGATCGTCGGCGTGCCGGTCTCCGCGACAGCGGCAAAGATGCGCCGGGTGTGCGGCTGCACGTACCGCCGGTACTCCTCCGGGCCGAGCGCGCCGACCCAGCTGTCGAACAGCTGCACCGCCTGCACCCCGGCGGCGATCTGCGCCTTGAGGTAGACGATCACGGTATCCGAGAGGATGGAGAGGAGCGCGTCCCACGTCTCCGGCTCGCGGTACATCAGCCCCTTCGCCTTCTCGAAGGTGCGCGACGGCCCACCCTCGATCAGGTACGAGGCGAGCGTGAAGGGCGCGCCGGAGAAGCCGATCACCGCCTGCTTGCCGGAGAGTTCGCGCCGCACGAGCCTGATCGCGTCGAGGACGGGCTGCACGTCCGGCGGGTCGATCACGCGGAGCGCCCGCACATCCGCCATCGTGCGGATCGGGTGGTGGATGATCGGGCCGCCCTGCTGGATTTCGAGCGAGATATTCATCCCCTCCAGCGGGATCATAATGTCCGCGAACATCACCGCCGCGTCCACCCCAAAGGTACGCACCGGCATCAGCGTCACCTGCGCGCTCAGTTCGGGCGTCTTCGCCATTTCGAGGATGCCGTACCGCTCGCGCATCGCGCGGTACTCCGCGAGGCACCGCCCCGCCTGCCGCATGAACCAGACCGGCGTGCAATCCGGCTGCCGCCGATGACACGCATCGAGAAACCGCGCCTCACCCGTCCCTCGCACCGGCCCCGCCGTCACCGTTTCCTGCATTGCCAAACCTTTCTACCAAATGATATGAACCGCGAAGGCGCGAAGGGCGCGAAGAAGAGAGAAGAAGAAACAAGATTCTCTAATTCTCTTCCCTCTTCGCGCCCTTCGCGCCCTTCGCGGTTCATATCCCCTCAATTCGCGACGGCGGCGGGGGCGGAGAGGGTGCGGCGTGCGCCGCCCCACTCCTCCGCGAGCCAGCGGGCGGCATCGACCGCCGCGTAGGTGATGATGCTGTCCGCACCGGCGCGCGCGATGCCGGTCAGGGCTTCGAGCGTCGCGCGGCGCTCATCGAGCAGGCCGTTGCGCGCGGCGAGTTTGAGCATCGCGTACTCGCCGCTCACCTGGTACGCGCAGATCGGCAGATCGAACGCCGCGCGCGCCTGCGCCAGCACGTCGAGGTAGGGCATCGCGGGCTTCACCATCACCATGTCCGCGCCCTCCGCGATGTCCGCCGCGATCTCGCGCAATGCCTCACGCCCATTCGCGGCATCCATCTGGTGCGAGCGGCGGTCGCCGTGCGACGGGGCGGAGTGCGCCGCCTCGCGGAACGGCCCGTAGAAGGCGGAGGCGAACTTCGCCGCGTACGCCATGATCGGCGTCTCCGTGAAGCCGCGATCGTCGAGCGTCGCCCGGATGGCGGCGATCCGGCCATCCATCATGTCGGACGGCGCGACGATGTCCGCGCCCGCCTCCGCGTGGGAGAGCGCGACGCGCGCGAGCACGGGCAGCGTTGTGTCGTTGTCGATCGTCCCGCGCGCGGTCAGCAGGCCGCAGTGGCCGTGGGCGGTGTACGCGCAGAGGCAGACATCGGTGATGACGACGACCTCCGGGAAATCCGCCTTGATGCAGCGCACCGCCCGCTGCACGATGCCGTCCGAAGCGAACGCCTCCGTCGCAAGGTCGTCCTTCACATCCGGGAGGCCGAAGAGCAGCACGCTCGTCACGCCCGCCGCGACGGCCTGCTCGACGGCGTACGCGAGGCGGTCCACCGAGAGGTGGTGGACGCCGGGCATCGCGCCGATCTCCTCGCGCACGCCGATACCATGGGTGACGAAGAGCGGGAGGATGAATTGGCCGGGGTGCAGCCGCGTCTCCTGCACGAGGCGGCGGAGCGCGGGCGTCTGCCGCAGGCGACGGAACCGCTGGAATGGCGGCACGGTAATTGAGAATGGGTCGCTCCTACTCACGCGCGTACTCCTGTTCGATGATCGATGAGGGCGGACACGAGGCCGTCGTTGGTGTGTTCGGTGGCGACGAGTGCCGGGGTGATGCCGAGGGCGCGCACCGCGTCCGCCGTCACCGGGCCGATGCAGCCGAGCGGGATGCGGCGCAGCGTCTTCATGTCGTCGTCGAGCAGGGCGAGCAGCCCGCGCACCGTGCTCGGGCTGGTGACGAGGGCAATGTCGATTGCGCCGTCGTCGAGCCAGCGGCGCACGTCCGCCGCCGCGTCACTGTTCAACTCCGTCTGGTACACGGGGACGACATCGACGACCGCGCCGCCCGCCCGCAGCCCGCTGGCGAGCACATCGCGCGTCGCGACGGGTTGCGGCACGAGCAAATGTGTTCCGGCCCCGACGCCCGCCGCGATCAGCGCGTCGCGCAGCGATTCCGCGACGGCGTGCGGCGGCACGAGATCGACGGCGAAACCGTGCGCCGCGATCACCCGCGCCGTGGAGGAGCCGATTGCCGCTATCTTGCAGCGCCGCATCTGCCCGCGATCCAGGCTGAGCGCGTCGAGCCGCATGAGGGTGCGCGTGACGCCGTTCGCGCTCGTCCAGACAATCCAGTCGTACAACGGCAGATGCCGGAGCGCGGCGTCCAGCACGGTGTACGAGGGCGGGTCGGTGATGCGGATGGCGGGCGCGTGGAGCACCGTCGCGCCGCACGATTCGAGGTGCGCGATGATGCCGCCTGCCTGACCCTCGGGCCGCGTGACGACGACGCGCAGACCGGCGAGCGGCGCACCGTGCCCGTTCATACGTGCACCCCGGCGACGAGACCGAGCGACTGCGCGAGCGCCCATCCGGCGGCGGCGGGGTCGGCGGCGGCGTGGGTCTCGCGCACCCATCGCGGGTGATCGAATGTCTCGTCCGCCGCCATGCCGTACATCTGGAGCGCCGCGCCATCCACCGTCGCATACCCCGCGACCGGCAGGGCGCAGCCCGCACCGGCGGCAACGAGCAGCGCGCGCTCCACCGTGACCGCGACGCGCGTCGGCGCGTGGTCGATTCGGGCGAGCGCGGCGCGTAACACGCTATCCTCGACGCGGCACTCGATACCGAGCGCGCCCTGCCCCGGCGACGGCACGAACCGATCGACCGGCAGGTATTCCGTGACGCGCCCCCCCCAGCCCATGCGCTCCAGCCCCGCCGCCGCGACGATGATGCCGTCGTACTCCGGCTCGGTTGATTTCCGCAGCCGTGTGTCGAGGTTGCCGCGTAGTTCCACGATCTCAATCGTCGGGTTGATCGCGCGCGCCTGCACCGCGCGACGGCGGCTGCTCGTCCCGACCCGCGCGCCCATCGGCAGGCCCCGGAGGCGCAGATTGTGACGGGAAATGAGGACATCGCGCGGGTCGGCACGCTCCGGGAAGGCCGCGAGGATCAGGCCGTCCGGCGTCGCGGGCGGGAGGTCCTTCGCGCTGTGCACCACCATGTCCACCGCGCCGCGCAGGAGCGCGTCCTGCAAGGCGACCGTGAATACGCCCTGGCCGCCGATTACCGTCAGCGGCGTCGTCTTATCGCGGTCGCCCTCGGTGCGGATGATGACGGTTTCGTAGGTAGTCGCCGGCTCGGCGGCGGCGAGGGCGGCGACGACGAGTTCGGTCTGTGCGAGCGCGAGCGCGCTCCCACGGGTGCCGACGCGCACCACACGCGGGCCGCTCATCGTGCCACCATGCCAGTAATACACAGGGAATCCGCGAAATAGGAGTACGGCAGGAACCGGCGCACCATCGTTGTGCTTCCCTTCACGACGGGGCGTCGTTGCCCCCTCACCCATGAAGCGTAGGACGGCGACACCGGATCGTCAAAGTCTCCTGCGCGATTTGCCCAGATTTCGTCAGTTTTGCCGCGCGGATTTGCGCGAGTCTTCACGCTCCGAGGGTGCGAAGGGAGAGACCGCATCGACGCAGAGAGCACAGGGACGCAGAGGTCGCGGAGAGGGAGGGTTTTCTTCCACGAACGGTGTGCGCCCGAAGAAATGGATAACGGCTTTGTGCGGTGCACTAACGCATGAAGGCCCAGATCAGGGCGGCGAGGGCAAGCAGGGGAAGGAGAATCGCGAGCGGCCACAACGCCCATTCGGGGATCGGGCAGCGCGCCGTGTCGTGTTCGTGGTCATGATCGCGATCATGACCGGGGAGGGGGAGCGGATCGTTCATGCGCCGAGTATACGCGATGTGCCGACGTTCTTACGCCGAGTGCATCGTCGAGAGCGCGAGCATGAGGACGCTGAAGCCGACCAGCGCCTGGCTGACGCGGCGGAGATAGACGGCGCGCCCGTCGTGCGCCATCACGACGCCGGGAAGCACGGCCATCGTCAGGCCGACCGCGAGAGAGAATTCCATCATGTGCTGGATACCCGGTGCGGTCATCATTGTCCGCCTGCCTGCATGACCGTTCGCCGATCAACACCGCCCCATTTGTCGCTTGCCTTATCGCACACGCCATGCCATCATCCAAAGAGAAGGACTGAGGATTGAGAAGGTCGCGTACACTGAGTCCTCAGCACTCAGTCCTTCCGGGAGGTGCGCGATGTACGACGATCTTGTGACGCCCGATCTGTTGGCGCGGCAGATTCTCGACTTCCGTCAGATGCAGACCTTCGCGGAGGATCCGTTCGTTGTGGTCGCGGGCGAGGGGCTGTCGGTGACGGATCATCGGGGGAAGCAGTACCTCGACGGGCTGTCCGGCGTCTTCGTCAACTCTGTCGGGCACCGCAACCGCGCCGTGATCGGGGCGATGGCGGAGCAGCTACACACGCTCGCCTTCGCGCCGCCGCTCGCCGGGACGAACCCCGTCGCGCTCGAACTGACCCGCGAGTTGCTGCGCTTCATCGGCAACGGGTTCGGGGCGGTCAAATTGCTCTCCGGCGGCTCCGAGGCGACCGAGGCGGCGATGAAGATGGCGCGGCAGTACCACAAGCAGACCGGCCACCCGCACAAGTTCAAGATTCTCGCCCGCTACGGTGGCTACCACGGCGCGACGATGGGCGCGCTCTCGGCGTCGGGCGGGTGGGAGCGCAAGAGCGTCTTCGAGCCGCTCGTCGCGGGCTTCCTCCATGTTCACCCGCCGACGTGCAACGCCTGCCCGTATGACCACACGCTGGACGAATGCCGCGCGCACGACCTCTTCACCTGCGCCCGCCACTTCGAGCGCACGATCCAGGCAGAGGACCCGGAGACGATCGCCGCCGTCATCGTCGAGCCGATCAGCGTCAGCGGCGCGGGCTTCACGGTGCCGCCTGCCGAGTACCTGCCGATGCTGCGCGCGATCTGCGACCAATACAACGTCCTGCTGATCCTCGACGAGATCATCACCGGCTTCGGGCGGCTCGGCACGAACTTCGGCGCGGATTACTTCGGCGTCGTGCCGGACCTGCTCTGCGGCGGGAAAGGGATGAGCGGGGGGTACGCGCCGCTCTCGGCGGTCTTCGTGCAGGAGCGCGTGCAGGCCGCCTTCCTCGGCGCACCGGACGAGCGACGCGAGTTCCACCACGGGCACACGTACGGCGGCAACCCCGTCGCGGCGGCGGCGGGGCTGGCGGTGCTGCAACTGATGGACGATCAGCAGTTGGTCGCGAACGCCGCAGCGATGGGCGTGGTACTACGCGCGCATCTGGAGGGGATGGCGGCACGATTGCCCGGCATCCGCAACATCCGGGGCGCGGGGCTGTTGCAGGGGTTCGACCTCGACCCCGCCATCTACGGCCCCGCCCCCGGCGCGGCGGTGGAGCGCGCCGCACGGGAGCACGGCCTGCTCGCCCGCATCGGCAAGGACTTCGTCGTCTTCGCGCCGCCCCTCACCATCGACGCGGCGGGCATCGCGATGATGGCCGAACGGCTCGAAACGAGCATCGCCGCCGTCGTGGTCTGACGTGGGGAACCTCAAACCTCGGCCCTTTTCCACGGAAACGGCAATTCGTTTATTCTCTGGTTCCCCCTTCCCCACAGGGGAAGAGGGGTAGGGGGGTAGGGCCAATTATTTCGGTGCGTCGTGCGGGCTTTCGTCCGTGACAAACACCGTGTCCCACGCACGGATGAAGATGTTCGTGTTCGGGACGACGTTTCCCTGCTTGTTCTTCGGGATGCCCTGGACGTACGGCTTGATCGCGTAGTAATCCGTCCGCCAATAGAGCGGCATATAAGCGAACTGCGTCTGGATGCGCGTCTCCGCCTGATAGTAGAGGTCAAGTCGCTTTGCCTTGTCCGTCTCGGCGGCGGCCTTCTTGCACAGGTCGTCGAACGTCGGATCCGTCCAGTTCTGCCGCGCGCCGTTCCCCTTGTTGTGGATGCTGAAGGTCTGGTAGTACTCGTTGTGGGGGTCCGGGTAGTCCTGATACCAGCGGTAGAAGAGGAATTGGAGGTCCAGCGCGAAGCGGCGGGAGTTCCAGACCTTCGTTTCCAGCGGCTCCAACTGCACGTCCATGTTGATGGACGCCTTCAATTCGCGCGCGATCTCGTCCGGGGTGCCCGCCGGGATGTCAGGATCGGACGAGTTGTAGGAGAGCGTCACCTTCGGCCAGTTGCGCCCGCCCTCGAACGTGGTTCCCTTCAGCGCCTCCAGCGCCGCCTTCGGGTCGTATTTCTGGAGGTTCTTCAGTTTGTTGTCGTCGTCGTCGAAGTAACCGAAGACGCCCGGCGCCGTCATCGCGTACGCGAGGGTGTTCACCTTCTTGCCGACCTGGTTGACGAGGCGGTCCTTGTCGATCGAGAGCAGCGTCGCCTTGCGGACTTCCAGTTTGTCGAAGGGCGCGTGCCCCGTGTCCGGCACGAGGAAGCGGGTGCCGGGGTAGAGATACGGGAAGGTCTGCGACTTCAGCTTCGCGTCATTGCGGAACCGGTCAACCTCCGAGGCGGGGATGTTCTGGATGTCGATGTCGCCGTTGTCGTAGGAGAGCGTGTTCTTCACCGTGTCCGGCAGAATCGGTATGTTGACAAACTTCTGGCGTATCGCCTTCGCGTTCCAGTACTTGTCGTTGCGCGTGAGGGTGATGAGCGACTCGTGCTTCCACGCCGTCATGATCCACGGCCCGGTGCTCACGACCGGGCCACCGACCTTGTTCGGGTCCGTCCAGCCGGTGGAGGCGATTCCCTTGGCGGGGTCATACTTCTTGACGAGGTCCTCGCGGGCAGGCTCGGCGGCAACGAAGGCGAACTGACTCGGAATCAGCCCGTAGAAGGCGTCGCCCGTCACCTCGAAGGTGCCGTCGTCCACCGCGCGGACGCCAACGGCGCTCGACAATTGGTCGAGATTGGCGGCCTTCGAATCGGCGGACGAGAACTCCGCCGCGCCCTTAATCACGCTGTCCCAGAACGAGGCGTAGCCATTGCCGGTGCGCGGGTCGATGCTACGGCGGATCGAGTAGACCCATTGCTGCGCGGTAACGGGTTGCCCATCGCTCCAGATCGCGCCCTTGCGTATCTTGAAGGTGTAGACATTGCCGTTGTTCGAGAACGACTCCGCGAGGTCCGGCAGGATGTTGAAATCCTGATCGTAGCGCAGGAGGCCGGAATGGATATTCGGCACGCCCTGGGCATAGGTGTCCGCGTTGTAGTCGTTGTGCGCAGGTTCGTTAGTGAGCGTCGTCCCGTCGAGGAAAATCTTCTTGCTTTCCGGCCCTGTGGCGACGGTGGCGGTGGTCGGCGCGGTTGTGACGGCGGATGCGGCGGGTGCCGTCGCGGCGGCAACGCTCGGCGCGGCGGTTGCCGCTGCGGACGCGGACGGGGCAGTCGCTACGGCAGCGGGGGCGGTGGTCGGCGCGACGGCGCTCCCCGCCGCTCTGGTGGACGCGGTCGTCGGCGCACTCGTCGCGGTCGGGCTGGCGCTGCCGCCGCACGCTGCGAGCGTCGCCACCCCTGCGCCCGCGCTCACCATCGCGAGGAAGCGGCGGCGGGGCATCCCCGCGCTGCGGAGATTGCGCTCCAGCCGTGCGAGCACTTCCGGATCGCGCAACGCGCCCTGTTCACTCGTCCGATCAATCGTTCCCATGGCATTCCCCCTCGATCTGAACACCGATGGGCCTCCACGAGGCGCCATCCCTACGAAACCCTTTGTTGCATCCCCTATCTTGGGCGAGGGACGATCACGGGTGTCAGTGACCATTCCCTCGGCTATGCCTTGCATGTGCCCCGTCAGCGTATCCCCGCAGCGCCGGATGTGCGACGTGCCGAGCGTCGGAATACTCCGCAGATCTTTGGTTGTTTTCACAACGACTGAGTACGATTCTCGCACGGGGAAACCCTCCGCACAAGGGGAGGGTTTTTCTGCTGGCAATTAGTAGCCGGCGCTTGGTAATCCTTGGCCAAAATGAGCGTCGCCCGTATCGTGGCTGCGGATGGGTGGAACACGGTATGATGCGCCACGATGGATGAAACGGTTGGGACGGTTGAGAGGAGAGTGAGCGACGATGGCAACAGAGACGGATTCGCTCGTCAGCACCGAATGGCTCCAGGCGCATCTGAACGATCCGGGCGTCCGGGTCGTCGATGTGCGCGGCTACGTGCATCACATCGACGACGGCAAGGGGAACATGGTCGTCACGTACGCAGGTGCGCGGGAAGAATACGACGAGGCGCACATTCCCGGCGCGGTGTACGTGGACTGGACGAGCGACATCACCGACCCCGATGATCCGGTACCCGTACAGATTGCCCCGGCGGAGCGGTTCGCGGCGTGGGCATCGCGCGCGGGCATCGGCGACGAGACGCATGTCGTCATCTACGATCACACGGGCGGCACGATCGCCACGCGCGTCTGGTGGGACCTCCTCTATTATGGGCATGACCGCGTCTCCGTCCTGAACGGTGGTTGGAAGACGTGGACCGCCGAGGGAATGCTAACGACGAGCGAGGCGACATCGGTGACGCCCGCGACCTTTACGCCGCGCACCCGGCGGGCGATGCGCAAGACGGTGGATGAGGTGGCAGCGATTAGCGGCGCACGCTCCGCCCAATTAATTGATGCCCGCGCGCCAGATCAGTATGTGGGTGCGGTCGTGCGGAGCGGGCGGGCCGGTCACATCCCCGGTGCGATCAATGTCCCCTCCATGGCGCTCTTCGACCCGGCAACGGGCATCTGGAAGCGCGACGAAGAACTCGCCGCGATCCTTCATGACGCCGGTGTCTCGGACGCGCGGCCCGTCGTCGCCTATTGCGGTGGCGGTGTGAGCGCGACGAGCGTCCTCTTCGCGATGCATCGCACCGGCCACCGCAACTGGGCCAACTACGACGGCTCCTGGAACGAATGGGGCCCGCGCACCGACCTCCCGGTGGAGGGAAGGAAATCAGAAACCGATTGAACCGCAAAGAGCGCAAAGGACACGGAGCACACCGAGGGCACAGAGAGAAGAAAGAGGAAAGAGAAGATTGCTCTGTGACCTCTGTGCTCGCTGCGTGCTCTGTGTTAACACTTGGTTCCGCTTTGCACCCTTTGCCCTCGTTGCACCTTTGCGGTTCTCCCCGGTTTGTCGATTTGTTCAGGGGGTTGGTGGTATGCGGCAGGTCGGAGCGGCGCGGATACAGGGGTTCGGGACATCGATTTTCACGGAGATGACGCGGCTGGCGATCAAGCATCAGGCGGTCAATCTCGGGCAGGGGTTCCCGGACTTCGCCGGGCCGGACTTCGTCAAGGCAGCGGCAGCGGCGGCGATCGACGCGGACCATAATCAGTACGCGCCCAGCCACGGCGTACCCCGGCTGCGCAATGCCATCGCCGCGATGTGGGGCGCGACGTACGGGCGGGAGATCGACCCCGATGGCGAAGTGACCGTCACCACAGGTGCGACGGAGGGGATGCTGGCGGCGCTCCTCGCGCTCGTTGATCCCGGCGACGAGGTGATCCTTTTCGAGCCGTTCTACGACGCCTACGTGGGTGACATCGTCTACGCAGGGGCGACGCCGCGCTACATCACGCTCCAGCCGCCTGACTGGGCCTTCGACCGGGACGCGCTCGCGGCGGCGTTCAACGCGCGCACGCGGGCGATCATCCTCAATACGCCGCACAACCCGACGGGCAAGGTCTTCACGCGGGACGAACTCGCCTTCATCGCGGGCCTCTGCCAGCGGCACGACGTGATCGCCATCACGGACGAGGTCTATGACCGCATCATCTTCGATGACACCGTCCATGTGCCGTTGGCGACCCTCCCCGGCATGTGGGAGCGCACCCTGACGCTGAACAGCACCGGCAAGACCTTCAGCATGACCGGCTGGAAGATCGGCTACGCCATCGGCCCGGCGGCATTGAACGCCGCGCTCCGTACCGTCCACCAGTTCAGTGTCTTCGCCACCGCGACCCCGTTCCAGGAGGCGATGGCGACCGCGTTCCGGGAGGCGGAGGCGCGGGGGTACTACGCCCAACTGAAGCGCGACTACACTGCCCGCCGGGACGCGATGCGCGCGATGCTCGAAGGCGCGGGCCTACCGACACTCGCGGCGGGCGGCACCTTCTTCCTGCTCGCGGATGTCAGCAGTCTCGGCAAGCCCGACGATGTCGCCGCCTGCTTCCATCTGATCGAGACGGCGGGCGTCGTCGGCATCCCGCCCTCCGTCTTCTATGCGGACGCCGACCGCGCGGCGATGCTCGAACGATTCTGCTTCGCCAAGAAGCCGGAAACCCTCGCCGCCGCCGCCGAACGCTTCGCGCGGCTTTCGGCTTCTGTTGACACCCATGGCGTTTCGCCCGACAATCGCGGCGTGCAGTCTTCGGGGCAGGGTGTAATCCCCGACCGGCGGTGAGGCGGATCTTACCCGCATGCCAAGCCCGCGAGCCACACCATACGTCCCAACGGGTGTGGCAGATTCCGGTGTGATTCCGGGGCCGACGGTGAGAGTCCGGATGGGAGAAGACGCATCAGTAGTGCGGCGGGTGACGCGATCCCGGTGGGGACGCGCGAGCATTGTTCGGTGGGGTGGGCATTCATGCCCGCCGGAACTACGGGCTGCAGAGCCTGTGCCACCGTGATTGCGTGCGTACCTTCGGTGTCCGCACGCACACGCCCCGACGACCACGAAGTCGCCGGGATTTTTTATGCCCCCGGCATGGTTACTCCGTACCGGGAGGTCCGTTGCATGGTCGGGACACTCGAACGCACACGGCAGCATGCGCCCCCGCTGACGCCGCCACCCGAACGGCGCGGTACGAAACGGGCACGGCGCGGCGCGCGATTGAACGCGCTCGCACCCGTCGTCGCCTTCGCGCTGCTGCTCGTGGTCTGGAAACTCGTCGTCGTCATCGGTGGCTATAAGCCGTTTCTCCTGCCGCCCCCGGAAGCGGTCGCGCGGTCGTTCCGGGACGCGCTGCGCGACGGCATCCTCTGGCCGCATCTCCGCACGACGCTGATCGAGGCGGGATACGGTGCGCTCGCGGGGATCGCCGTTGCCTTCGCCCTCGGCTACGTGCTCGTCCACATCCCGCTGCTCGATCGCGCCCTCTCACCGGTGATCGCCGCCTGCCAGGCGATGCCGATCGTCGCCATCGCCCCGATCTTCATCCTCTGGTTCGGCACCGGGCTGCTGCCGAAGATCCTCATCTGCGCGCTGATCGTCTTCTTCCCCACCCTTGTGACGTGGATGATCGGCCTGCGGGCCATCGATCCTGACCTGATCGGCGTGGCGAACCTCGCGGGCGCGAACCGCTGGCAGATCCTCCGCTACGTCGAGGTGCCGCTCGCGCTCCCCTCGCTGCTCGGCGGTGTCCGCATTGCCTTCACCCTCTCGGTGATCGGCGCGGTCGTTGGCGAGTTCGTCTCGGCGCGGCAGGGGCTTGGGTACCTGCTGAAGCAGGCGGAGTTCCTCTACGACACGCCGCTCAAGTTTGTCGCGCTCTTCTGCCTGATGGCAATCTCCGCACTCGGCCACGTCATCGTCGCGTCCCTGGAACATCTGCTGCTCTCGTGGAAGGACTGAACTCATGCGCCGTCGTCTGTTTCTTGTCACCGCCGCCAATGCGTCGCTGGGCGCGCTGCTCGCCGCCTGTGGTGGGTCGAGCACGAATGCCACGCCGAATGCCACCGCGCCCGTCGCGACAACGGTGCCGATCGGGACCACCGCTGCATCACCTGCGGCGAGCACGACCACCGCCCCGCCAGTTGTGTCCGGCAAGCCGCTCACAAATGTGAAGGTCGCCTTCAGCTATATCCCGAACGTCCAGTTCGCCCAGTTCTACATGGCGGACGTTAGGGGCCGGTTCGCTGCCGAGGGGCTCAAGGCGCAGTTCGACTACGGCTCCTCGTCAGACCTGATGCAACTGACGGCGCGCGGCGAGCGGGATTTCCTCAACGCCAGCGGGGATGAGGTCGCCCTCGCGCGGGCGCAGGGAGTGCCCGTCGTCTATGTCGCTGCCGTCTACCAGCAGTACCCGATCGCTGTCTTCGCCCCGAAAGGCAAGGGGCTGACGGACGCGCAATCGCTCACGAAACTGAAAGTCGGCATCCCGAGCAGGAACGGCGCGAACTATATCGGCCTGAAGGCGATCCTCTACGCGAACAAGATCGACGAAGCGAAGGTGAACCTACAGGAGGTCGGCTTCTCGCAGGCGCAGTCGATCGCGCAGGGGAAGGTGGACGCCGGCGTCGGGTACGTGAACAACGATGTGGTGCAGCTGAAAGCGCAGGGGATCGACGCGGACGTGCTCCGCGTCGCGGACGTCTACAACCTCCCCTCCGCTGGGGTTGTGACGAGCGAGAAGATGCTCGCGGAACATCCGGAGACGGTGCGCGCCTTCCTCCGCGCCCTGATCGCGGGGATGCACGACACGCAAGCGGACCCAAAGGGTGCGTTCGTGGAAGTGTTGAAGATCGTGCCGGAAGCCGCCAAGAGCGCCGATGTCCAGCAGCAGGTGCTCGCCGCGACGATTGACCTCTGCGGCGACCCGGCGAAGTACGGCGCGATCGACCCCGTCGCTTGGACGCGTATGACGACCTTCATGAAGGAGACGGCCCTCGTCAAGGGCGACCCGAAACCGGAGGAGATGTTCAGCACGAAGTACGTGGGGTGAGGTCGGGGCGTATTCAAAGTCGTCATGCCGGGGAATCCTAACCCACTGCCCCTTCCGTCACTCGGTGTGGGAAGGGGTGACTCATCGCGCTACCGGGGCGATTCCCATCGCGCCTCGATCTCTCGGAGGCTCGCTTCCCCTTCCCGCCTCGGGAAGGAGGCCGGGGGTTAGGATTCCCGTAAGCCAATCGTCACTTCCACCGCGTATACTCCTTAGAGGCGTGATGCGCGAGGGAGCGTGTGATGGCGATGGACAAGCAACGGGTGGGATGGATCGGGTTCGGGGCGGGCGTCGTGGCCACCGCGCTGATGGGCTGCGTGATGCTCATTATTCGCATGGCAGCGGGCGTCCCGACGTACCCGGAGTTGATCGCCAACGTCCTGAGCGCAAATGTGCCCATCGCGCTCTTCAATTTCTCCACCGGCACGCTTGGCGAGCAGACGAAGCCGGTCCTTTTTTCCCTCATCACGGCGGGCATGGTCGCGGTGGGCGGGCTGCTCGGCATGGGGTACGCGCGCCGCCAGGGCCAGCCACGCTCCTTCCTGCGGGACACGCTCTTCCCCGCCGTCCGGCTCGGCGCCGTTGTCTGGCTCATCATCATGATCGTCATGTCACCGCTCTTCGGCGCGGGGCTGCTGGGGCGCTATCTCACCGGTGGGCCGACGCGGTACATGCTCACCGGCCTGCTCCTCTGCGGCATCTATGCCGTCACGCTCGCGGGGATGACCGTCACGCTCCGGCGCGCGTTCGCACCCGCAGAGCCGCGCGAGCGGGAGGTCAACGAGCGACGCCGCGCGCTGCTCCACAACGTCGCCATCGGCGCGACGCTGGTCTCGCTCGGCGGGCTGATCGTCCAGGTGCGCCGGTTCGCGTTCCCCATGCACCCCGGCGCTGAGACGCCGGACGCGGGGCCAACCACCGCCCAGGAGCAGGCACGGACCATCGCCGCGACGGCGCGGGCGGGGGCGGGCTGGCCGACGGACCCGGCATTCGCGGCGGTCGCGGCGCGCCTCCCGGACGAAGTGACGGACGTGGACAATTTCTACGTCATCTCGAAGAACTTCTCGGACCCGGTCGTCAACGTGGATCGCTGGAAGATCGAGATCGACGGCCTCGTCGAACGCCCGTTCACCCTGACGTACGCGGACCTCCTCGCGATGCCAAACGTCACGTTCCTGCGCACGATGGAGTGCATCAGCAATGAGGTCGGGGGGCATCTCATCAGCAACGGGCAGTGGACGGGCGTGCCGCTCCGCGCCGTGCTCGACCGCGCGGGCGTGAAGCCGGGCGTGCTCAAGGTGCAGTTCGCCGCGTACGACGGCTACAGCACGGCGATCCCGCTGACCGAGGCGATGGAAGAGCAGACGATTCTCGCGTACCAACTCAACGGCGCGCCCCTCCCCCAGCGCCACGGCTTCCCCGCGCGGCTCATCTTCCCCGCCCACTACGGCATGAAGAACCCGAAATGGATCACGGGCATCCACTTGACCACCGACGACTACCTCGGCTACTGGGAGCGGCAGGGGTGGACGGACACCGCCATCGTTCAGACGATGGCGCGCATCGACACGCCGACGCGCAAGGAGACGCTGACGGTCGGCGTGGGGACAGTGATCGCGGGGATCGCCTACGCGGGCAACCGAAGCATCCGCAGCGTCGAGGTGAGCACGGACGACGGCGAATCGTGGCGCGCTGCCACGCTCCAGCCGCCGCTCGGGCCGCTGACGTGGGCCTTCTGGGCGTACCGCTGGACGCCGCCGAAGGCGGGAGAGTTCAAAGTGCTGGCGCGCGCGACGGACGGCGCTGGCGCGTTGCAAACCACCGAGACGCGCTCGCCCATCCCCCTCGGTGCGACCGGCTACCACCGTGTGCCAATAACTGTCCGCTAGCACACGCGCGAATCACATTAAGATCCTTGCCATCAAGCGAAAAGATGCGTACTCTACATGGCACGCGGGGGCTGATGGTCCCCGCGAGCGTAACATGTTGCATCCCAGAACATCTCCAAGTTACTTGTCGGAAACGATGCCGGGGACGCGGGACTGGGTGCGGGGATGATGGTTCAAGCGGGGATGGTATGCTCTTTCCGACACTGACCTTCGCGGTCTTTTTCGTCGTGGTTTACCCGATCTACTGGTTCCTGCGGGAGCGCGGTCAGGCGTGGAAGCCCTTCATCCTGGCGGCGAGTTATCTCTTCTACGGCTTCTGGGACTGGCGCTTCGTCTCGCTGATCATCGCGTCCACCGTCGTCAACCAGTGGCTGGCGATCTGGATTGCCGCGCCCGGATACCGCCTCAGGCGGGGGCTGCTGGTGCTTGCCCTCATCTTCAATCTCGGGCTGCTCGGCGTCTTTAAGTACTACGGCTTCTTCACCGATTCGCTCAATTCGCTCCTGCGCGCACTCGGGTTGGGCACGCGCCTGCCGATCTTCGAGATCATCGTGCCGGTCGGCATCTCCTTCTTCACCTTCCAGGCGATCTCGTATGTGGTGGACATTTACAAAGGCAAGCTCAAGCCCGCGCCCGCGCTCGACTTCGCCGTCTATCTCGCGTTCTTCCCGCATCTCGTCGCCGGACCAATCGTGCGGGCGGCGGAATTCCTGCCCCAACTCCGGTACCCGCAATCGGTGGATCGTCGCGCCGCCAGCCGCGCCGTCATGCTGATCGCGGTCGGGCTGTTCAAGAAGGTGGTCATCGCCAGCAACCTCTCGACGATCATCGTCGATCCGGTCTTCGGCCTGCCGGGGCAGCATTCCGCGCCGGAGATCCTGCTGGCGATCTACGGCTACGCGATTCAGATTTACGCCGACTTCAGCGGCTACACCGACATGGCAATCGGCATCGCCCTGCTGCTCGGGATCACCTTCCCGCAGAACTTCGACCGCCCATACACCGCGACCTCGCTCCAGGACTTCTGGCGGCGGTGGCACATGACGCTCTCCCGCTGGCTGCGCGACTATCTCTACATTTCCCTCGGCGGCAGCCGGCGTGGCAGGCTCATGACCTACCGCAACCTGCTCCTGACGATGACGCTCGGCGGCCTCTGGCACGGCGCGTCGCTCACCTTCATCGCGTGGGGCGTCTTTCACGGGCTGGGACTTGGCGTGGAGCGGCTGCTCGGGGAGCGGCGCGCGGCGCGCGGCGCGGGGGAGGCGGCGACGGTGATCCCCGGCCACCCGTGGTTGAGCCGCCTGCTGACGTTCCATCTCGTCTGCATTGGCTGGGTGCTCTTCCGCGCGGACAGCCTCGGCAGCGCGGCGCAGGTGCTCTGGCGGTCGGTGACCGCGTGGGGGCCTGCGTCGCTCGCGAGCGTCAATCTCGCCCTGGTTATCGCCGCCGCGCTCGCGATGCAGTATATTCCGGTGGGATTGAGCCGCCGCGTCGAGGGCGCCCTGGCCGAGCCGCCGCTGGTGGTGCAGGGGGCCGCGCTGGGAATTTGTATCGCGCTCATCTTCGCGCTCGGCCCGAAGGGTATCGCGCCATTCATCTACTATCAGTTCTGATCGAGCACGCCAATGAGGGGTTTTGTGTCCATGGCCCGTGTGACGCGCGTCAATCCAGTCTCCGAGTCCCACGTCGCCGTGGATGACCAATTCCACGCGCCGTATGTGGACACAAGCCCACTCGCGCCCGTCATCGACGATGCGGGAATGCGCCACGCCCCCGCACAACCGACGGAGCGGAAGCAGAGCGCCGCCTGGCGCGCGCGTTTTGGGGAGGACCCGTGGCGCGTCTTCGGCGGGATGATGATCTGCCTCGCCTTCGCGCTCCTGCTCAACACGAAGGCGTTCGTTACAGTCGCGGAGGGTGAGCCGGATGGAACGGGGCGCACCGTCCTGCTCGCATCCGCGCATGGCCTCGACGCGGTCGCGAGCGCGGCGCGGCTGGACCGCGTCAATGTCTGGGCGGACAGGGCCTTGCACCGGAAGGACGAAGCGCCCCGGTTCGACACGGCCCCGGCGACCACCACCACCGGTGGCGGCGCACCCGTCGCCGCGCCAACCGCCGCCCCCACCGCGCAAGACCCACCGCCGCAGGACGGTTCGGCGAGCGCATCGGGCGTCCCTGCGGCGCCCGTGCCGACGCCGGACGCGCCAGCGGGGCCGAAGCCATTCGGCGGCCCATCCCGCGCCGTGACGACTGAGAATCCCTTGCGGGTCTACGTCGCAGGGGATTCCTTCGTCGATTGGGTCGGGTACGACATGGACGACTACGCGAAGAAGGACGGCCTGATGACCACGCGCACCGACGCGAAAATCTCCTCCGGCCTGACCTCGCCCGTCTACTTCGACTGGCCGAAACGGCTGACGCAGGCGATGGCGGCGGAGTCCCCACCCGAGGCGGTCGTCTGGTTTTCCGGCGCGAACGACTACAACGACATGCGCGGCGATGACGGCTACCTCACGCGCGGCACGCCGGAGTGGATGGCAGAGTACCGCAAGCGGGTCGATGCGATGATGGATATCGTGGGCCGCCGTGGCGGGCAACTCTATTGGGTCAGCCAGCCGGTTATGCGCGACCGGTCGCGCTCGAAACTCGCGGCGGACATTAACACCGTCGTCGCGACGGAGGCGGCGTCGCGGCTCTGGGTGCACTACATCGACATCTGGTCCCTGTTCACGGACACCAACGGCAACTACGCCGCGTACCTGCCGGATGCCAGTGGTGAGATCATCCGTGTGCGACAGGAGGAGGGAATCCATCTGACGCGCACCGCGACGGCCTGGGTCTCCGAGCGCGTCTACAAGGCAATTCAGCGCGACTGGAAGTTCACGCCGGGGTAGGGGCGATCTGGCAGCAAACGCTCGATGCAGAAAAACGAACCACCGCCCCGAGGAGGGGCGGCGGTTCGGCGTCGTGATGCCTTATACTGGTTTTGGGTGACACGTCGGGGTATCATGGCGGCGGAGGTGATGTCCGATGAACGCCCTGTCCCTGCCTGATGCGTGGTCCGCTGCTGATCTCTATGCCCGCTATACCGACGCCCCGACC
>JAABUS010004010.1_pt1 | contig 22352 bp, 25 predicted proteins | sample 5560161 | NCBI WGS metagenome assembly JAABUS01 (sample SAMN10711885, study PRJNA513376) | rock metagenome | isolation source: Antarctica rocks | place: Antarctica: Victoria Land, Trio Nunatak nord | collected 2016-01-04
AGAGGCGCTCAATAAGCTGGGCGGGGAAAGGGCACGAGGCGGTGTTTCAGGGCTGATGTGTGTGCTGGGGGGGGAAACAGTCTACCCCACGGGCCTGGTGTGCATCTCGATCCTGCACGCGCCGGGCGACGACCCGAACCACTACGAGCAGGCGAGCGAGCGGTGGAGCCCGATCCAGAGCGTGGAGAAGATCCTGATCAGCGTGATGAGCATGCTGGCGGAGCCGAACGACGAGAGCCCCGCGAACGTCGAGGCGGCGAAGATGTGGCGCGAGCGGCGGGGGGAGTTTGAGAGGAGGGTGAGGGAGGGGGTGAGGAGGGATTTGGGGTTGAGGTAGGGAGGGAATTGGGGCTGAGGTAGGGAGGAGGGGATGGGGGAGAAGTTGTGGGGGTTGAGGAAGGGGAGGGAGTAGGAGGTGGGGTTGAGGAGCGAGGAGTTTGGGGGAGGCGGATGGGGTTGGAAGGTTGGTGGAGTCTTGCTGTGGTCGGATGTTTTCTATTCTTGAAAGCAAGCTATCTGAGCGTCCAGACGCTGTTGCTTTGGTAGCAGGATGCTCTTCTCCTAATGACTAGGCCTGTAGCTCGGACTACGGAGGACGAATCTCCTTTTTGTTGCTTCAGATATCCATGATATCGTCTGCGGGACCAATCTCCTCCAGGAGCCTCTCCTCCACCCATCCGCAGACTCCACCTGCTCTGTCCGCCAACACCTCCATTTCGGCCTTGACACCTAACATGAGCATCACCTGCAGCTCCCGTCTCCACTCCTTCTCCTGTCCCACCTCGTCTAGGCGCGGCCACTCGAGCATCTTGATGGCTTTCTTCCTATCCCTCATGGTCAACGGCAGCAAACCTTCGCTTGTTTCTCCAGTTGCGCCCTTGAGAAGCTCGCGACTTCGAGGACCGAGCCATCTAATGCTCGGGACGTTCAGCTTCCCATTTTCGTGCGAGAGGGTCCAAGACCCGTGTTTGTAGGTCGACATGATGGCGATGCCGTCGGGATCGAAGTCCACAAGAGCGAAGATCGGCGGAGGGAGGTCGTCGGGATGGCATGAGCCGGAGAGCAGACGGAGAAAAGCTCGCGTGGAGATGTCAGGGTAGCCTTTCGCCTAGGTGATTCAGCCTTTTCGCAAGCATGCAGAACGCTCCACTTTCTCTTACAGTCAAGATGATGCCCTTCCCTGCCTCTGAGTTCGTATGAAGTCTGCTAGACGCTAAAGTTCGGAATGTAGACTGAGACAGTCTTTTAGCAAGGCAATGATGATATAGCGAGAGTGTATACCTCTTTCTCGACTACAAGAATCCACGACGCTCCCTCGCTGTCGACGCTCTCTACCCCGAAGGTGTCCCCAATGAGCGCTACCTAAGACTGTCGGCGACTTTCTGTTCAACTTCAAGCTGGGCGTGCCTACATCTGAATCTGCGTTGTGTTGGACTAGTCTGCCATCCGAATGAGTTAGGCTAAAGCCTCCGATCACCAGACCTTTTGCTGCCGCCGTCTATAATTTTGCATGTCAGACTGTGAAGTTTTCGGACGCATGGAGGAGAAAGGCTACTGACGACATTGAGATTAGCCCTGCGGACACCGAGTGTAAACGCTAGAATATCGACGTAGCGATCCACAACATGCTGTGACTTGAACAGAGCCGGGTCTCTGTAGTATATGTTCCTAGCAGTCATAGAGTCAGCGGCGGAGTCAATTCAAGAAAATCGACGCAGCGGAGACCCGGTGAGCAATGTCAGGGGGAGACGCGCGGTGACGTACCTCTTAGACATGACTACGTTGTCCATAAGTGCTTCATGTATAAGCTCGAGAATGCGGAATATGACAGCTGTAATCTACTATCAGCACTTTGAATTCCTGGAACGTACAAGAAACCGCTTACTGAATCTCCAAGCTTCCTGCTGCGAAGGACCGAGGAACTTGACCTGATTGAGCCCAATGTCCAGTCTACCTCCAGTCTCGGACGAGGCGCATGATCGCTTCTTCGTCTTCAATACCATGCAAGGGCCCTGGTTGGCCAAAAGACTCTTGACAATGGTCCCAATCATCGTTTCTATAGCAGCAATGACTGACGAAGCCCCGCTTCGAGGAACGAGAACCGGTACAGGCGCTTGAACTTCTTCTCCTGCTTGCACGCCTTCTGCTTCCTCACCAGCTACACTGAATACGCTTGTACTAGCAGTGACTTCATTGATCACGTCGACTGAACTCTTTGGCCTCGTCGCAAATGATGCAGGAGAGGCGCAGGGAGCAGACTCAAGCATGGCCGTATCAAAGTCAGCGCCACCAACGTGCGACGAGCATGCACTGACGGCTTCGGCATTGTCAGTGATGGGGGCTGAGCCGAGCTCCGTAGATGCAGATCTTATGTAGGATGGTGGACTAAGAGGACGAACAAAACGGTGTGCAGGATTAGTTTCTGTGGAATTCAGTATCTTCCAAAGGTCCATTGTGAACCGTGGACCATCTGCTCTGTCGTGGTCAAGGCTTTCAATGTGACGGAAATTCCGATCTTTACTATGATAAAACGGAAGCAAATCCCTCGAAGAGAACTGTGTGCGTCTGAAAGGTGCTTCTCGGAGTAGTTCCGATCCCGATGCACCCGAGTGGGGAATGTCAGAAAGAAACATATCATCATTATAGATTTGCACCGAAAAATTGGATTTCAGAGATTAAAGGGTTTTTGGAGATCTAGACGCTTAGCAAGTAGATGATGCTGACGTTCTGGGTATCAAGATCGAAGGAAATATGTTTGTTGTTCCTCTCCGGAATCAGCGATTCAGCATCTAGTCGGCAACGTCTTCATGACACTCATTCAATCGGTTTGTGGGCTAAAGTATCAAGGAAAAGCGGATTTACGAATTGGAATAACGACAGCCTAAAGAGCGTTGACCTACCAATATCGATTCATTCTGTGGCTCAGCAAAGAGAATAACACTCTGGGTTTATCTTTGAGACACTATTGTTATGCAGGGTAGTGCGAGTAGAAGGTAAGCAGTGGTATGAGAATTGGGAAGGATTGGGAGATATTGCTAATGGGTTACGCCTTGGTAGAGTGCAGCTAGAGCCTGTAACATAAGGTATCACGAAGCGTCCAGCTCAGGGTAATGACCTAACATGATCAGCCATGTTTTTCAAATGCGGACCTGATCAAGGGAAACTTACGGTATACGCCTGAACTATACTTCAGCCTGCGGTCGCTCTCCAAATACTTCTTGATATTCTCCCTACTCCTCACTCGCTCCACCAATCCGAATACCCCGTCGTACTCCCCACTCTTCTTCATCTGGTCCATCGCTTTCGGAAAAGCAAAGCTCACCCCATCCATCGTTTGAAACAGTACCAGATCCGCATACGTCAATTTCCCTCCATAAAGCCATTCTCCCCCTTTACTAGCTTCACTCTTCAGCACCCGTTCGAAATAATCAACGAACTTCGGTAGACGATTTTTAAGATAATCTTGCGCCTTCTTCTTCGCTTCCTCTTTCTGTTCCTCGTAGTACGCCCCAACAGCTATTGGATGATGTACATCATGTGGCTCATTGGAAAGCCCATCCAACGCCGTTAAAGCGAGCTGATTGATGTAGTAAATGCCATTGGGATCTTTATCCTGATCAGGTGCTAAGCCGAGCCGTGGACCGAGATAGAGTAGGATATTGGGCAATTGACCGATGAGTAGTTCGCCGTGGCGAAGTATCGGCGGCGCTAAGGGAGGCAGGTTACCGCCTTCGCCGATATTTGAAGGATCGATGAGCGAGTTGACGGCTTTGATGCCGTCTTTGGTCTGGTTGGCGACATCGGTGTAGGGAGTGCTTGTCTCCTCGAAGCAGAGGCGGATTGGCTCGCCGCGGCCGGGAATGCCAGGCCAGTAGATGAGCTCGTAGGCGGTAGTAGAGGATGAGGAGGTCTTTTGGCGTTTGCTCTCGCTTTGGTGGGTCGACATCTTGACCAGGTGGATGTGCTCTGCTCGTATTCGTGGGGGAAAACGACGTGCGTGAACGGCAACCGGCTTTGTTAAACTCGCTACACAATCTGAGGATGGTCGGAGGAGCTGCTTTCTGAATGTCAGCATGCGGTGAACATTCAACTTGAACGATCGAACTGCATTGGTACTTCGACTGGAGGAGAGGGATGATGCAATACTGCAGCAATCCACCGAGGCCGCCCTCGCATTATGTCCGATAGCTCCGATGGTAACCTCGCTACAGCCATTATGAAGGGAGAAATCGTGGTCAGACGGGAGGCCCTCAAATAGGAACGAGATGAATCATTTGATTTGGAGTTCAGGAAATGATTTTGCAGTGCAGACTAGAGTTCCTAGAAAACGTAGACATGAAACATTGCCTAAATCGCTCTCGGGTCAAAAAAAATCGAAAAGCCACAGGTAGCAAGAAGACACGAAGCAGTCCCACCATTGTCTTCCATTTATGCCATGGCGACCAATCGTACAATCATTTGCCTGTCTTGCCTGTTGGGATACTGAACATAACGGCCGATTTCCCATGCTGGAAGGGCCGATCGACCCTGAAGTATCCCAACCGCTCGAATTGAATAATATCGTGCTCTCTGAGCTCCGCAACATTGGAGTCCGCGAGTGCTTCAGTTCTGAACTCGGTTTGCTTCGTCAGGAAATCTTCGACGTTGTCCTCCTCCTCGAGCTTATCCTTCGTGATCAAGTAATCGAAGTCAACGAGCTCCACAGGTATCAGCTCCTGCCCTTCCTTGGAAAGCCAGGTGATCTTCTGCTTCGTCTTCTTGACGTCACCCTGAAGGTGTAATTCAAGTTCCAGCGCCGTGACCGTGCTAAGGTGGAGCGGATTCATGGGATGGGTGGTTTTTCGTACAATTGCGTTACCCCAATTCATGAGCGTGATTTCCTCGTCCAGGGCAAATCCTTGCGCATCGGTCTGTGAGATCAATATAGATTGACTGAAGGCAACTTTCTTCATTCCGAGCTCGGAATTTTTCCCATGCTTTGGTTTTTCCTCGGTGTAAGCTGAGACTCTAGCACCTTTGACTGTCGCAGTGACAGCGTTCTCGGTGTGGATTGCGGTATGCCGAGGGGCTATTGAGTCGATATGCTTCTTGTTCGTGGCCCAGAAAATTGTCCAGTCAAGGTTGACAATATTCTTGCTAGGCCCTTGTTTGAGGATGAACTCTCGTAAGGCTTCGATAGTCATACCCCGTCTTCGAACGCCTCGGATGGTAGGGAATCTTGGGTCATCCCAACCCCAAACCCAACCATTGTCCACAAATTTGGTAAGCTTACGCTTTGATAGTAGTGTACGTATAAAATTCATCCGCGCAAAATCCCAGATGTGTACTTTGCGAAGACTCAGGGCATCGAGCATCCATTGATATTGTGGATTCCGGTCCCTATACTCAATGGTCCTGAGCGCATGCGTGATACCCTCGATAGAGTCCACAATTGGGCAGGCAAAGTCATAGGTTGGATATATTTTCCACTTCTCGCCGGTTCGATGATGTTTTGTGGGGTTGCAGCGATATATGACCGGATCTCGCATGGCTTTGTTAGGATTATCCACCGACATCTTAGCCCGTACACACCACCTGACGCCGTCGGTGGAGCCTTGCTTCATCTCCTCAAAACGGGCGAGGTTCGCTTCGACAGTGGCATCACGATTCTTGGAGGCGATGCCTTTCCATCTCTCATCTCGCATCGTCTCTTGCTCTGTATCATCTGCATACGCATTGCCTTCCTTGAGCATAGTAACGCAGTACTGATACAGTTCCTCAAAGTAGTCACTGGTGTAGGTGGTTTTGTCCGGGTGTATACCCATCAGTGCCAGGTCCTCGACAATTGAATCTTGAAACTCTTCTTTCTCCTTGGACGGGTTAGTGTCGTCGAATCGACAGATCAGAGTTCCACCATACATCTCATGTGCAAAATAGTCGTTCAACAAAGCGGCTTTCGCATGACCGATGTGAAGATAACCTCTGCAAAGTATCAGCAGCTGCGGAGGTTGACATGTGTACAGGCACCACTTACGACGGCTCTGGAGGAAAGCGCGTGACAACTCCCTTTTTTGTATCTGGTAAAGCTATGTCATAACTCCCACCAGCCTTGCTCATCGCACTCTTCTTTTCCTGCGCCTGGGCGTTCAACGCATGCACGGCATCTGTAATCCAAGCATTGGTCTCCTCGATGTACATGAACCATCGGCTCACATTGACCATTGCCCCTTTCTTGATGGCTGCATAAGCAACCTTATTGCCTCTTAGAGCACCCCAGACCGCAAGATCCGCAACTGTGAGTCTATAGCCCACAACGTGAGATCGAAGCGTAAGGTGCGAGTCAAGTTCGAGCATTGGTCCTTCAACCGCCTTGAATTCGGTCGGAAAGAATGATGGTAATTGTCCGAACCATTCTTTGATCTATGGACTGTAAGTCGGAGCCTTCCATAATGTCTTTCAAGCACATACGAGATCTGCATGTTTTGCTTGCAATAAAGAGAAGGTCGAAAGCAGCTCGTTGATCACATTGTCGCATCCATAGGTAGGGGAACTGTTTCCTTGCACAAGCTCGACAGAAGTTTTATTACCAGACTTCAGAATGTCAACATCTTGAAAATGCACGTTTATGGAAGCTTTCGAATCGGACTCCTTTGCGTAATTAGCGACGAGCAATGCCGGTAGTGTCGTAGCCTGATTGGCCTTGGACGCAATGTTGAGCGTCGTCATTTCCAAGCAGGTTCTTGTTGACGGTTGAAGATCCAAAGTACCATATGTGAGGTTTTGATTATTATACACGGTCAATGAGTGCCGAGCTAGGGTCATCGGCCCGAGGCGTTCGAGATCTGCAATCCACCTTTACATCTCCGCGAAGCTCTCTCCTCAAACCCATAAGTCAGAGATGGCTTCAGCAGCCTCAATCCCCCGCTCCTGGGGTCGAACCCCCATTGCAGCTCCCCAGTGCCTCTTCCACCCCATCAGAGCCAGACCACCACTCTCCATCCCCACCCACCGTTGCGCCTCCGGCCTCAGCATAGGCGACAAGCGAGAGCGAGACAAGCCCAAGAAAAAGCGAAAGCAGCGCACCGAATTCATCCAGCACGATATCAAAGATGCCGAGCAGTTCTCCTTGTGCGACGCCATGCGGTACCTCTTCCTCTTGCACCCATCGAGGCCCCTCATTCCAAACTATCATACTAATGGTATTTTCAAAACAGCTACATCCGCGCATTCGAAGTCGGCCGCCCCCCCACCTCCTCCAAATACGACCTCGCCATCCGCCTACGCACCATAAAAAACGGCCCTGCCGTACGCTCCCGCCTGCGCCTCCCGCACCCTGTCAATACCTCCCTCCGCATCGCGGTCATCTGTCCCCCTGACTCTCCTGCCGCGGCGGTAAGTCATATTTTCTGGGTGTCTTGTTCCAAGAGCTTCGAGACACATCGGCCATCAATTGTTCGAATGACCTGACCGATGCTTCTGTCACGCTGTTACGAGAAAGTAACGCTGACTCCAAACCCCTATAGCAAGCTCTCAAAGCCGGCGCCACCCTCGTCGGCGAGTCCACCATCATCGACGCTGTCAAGGCGGAGCGCATAGAATTTGACCGCTGCATCTGCCACCCCGACAGCAGCGCGGAGCTCAACAAAGCCGGCCTGGGCCGGATCCTAGGACCGAAGGGCCTGATGCCGAGCGTGAAGCTGGGCACGATCGTCAAGGACGTGGCGGGGAGTGTGAGAGGGATGGTGGGGGGCAGCGAGTACAGGGAGCGTCTGGGCGTGATCCGCATGGCGGTTGGGCAGTTGGGGTTTACGCCGGAGGAGATGCAGCGGAATGTGAAGAGCTTTATGGAGGAGGTGAAGGGCGAGTTGGGGAAGCTGAGTGATCGGATTGATAAGCAGATTCATGAGGTGGTTAGTTTCCTCCTCTCCGCATGACCCTGAGAAGGTTTTCTGAGCTGGGATCCGGGGGCTTCGACATCGATAAGGTCCAAGGAGTGCTAAGTGTGCATTACAGGTTCTCAGCTCGACGAACTCGCCGGGATTCAGTCTTAGTGGCGAGTTCCGCGGGCCAGATTCTCTTCCGACAAAGGATCTTGCTGTATTATAAGCATATCAAGCTATTTCCAAAACATGCTTACCAGCCGAATGTATTCCAGTCACGACTAGAGCTCCCTCTCATTGAACGTCCGCCTCCCCGAGTAGTCGGGATTCCCGGCCCAGAGAGTGAAGGTTCACCAGATCTAGGTTTTCTGCCCATGAGTGTCGTGTCTCCTTACCCTAGAGGGACAACAATATTCACATCAAAGACATTACTAACCCTATGGAGGTTCTTATTCGCGGATGTACCTAGCTATCCCAGGCCTCATCGCCATTGAGCGAATGGATGTTCACCCATCGAGCTTCTACGTCCACAAGCGTCAACTTTTCCATATCGCTTCACTGTCGACGGAGGCTCCTACGCAGAGATGCCTGCAGGTCAAGATATCTCGTCCTCAGACAACGACAATTCGCTGGTAGCTTCTCAATTCTTAAATCTGAGAGATAGTAATTGTCTCGGTCCGCGAGGACTGTGAAGCTAATGTGCCTTTGATTCTATGAAACAAGTAACATGCGAGTGAGTGGAACGCAAGATATGTCTTGTTGTGCAAATGCTATGTTCCTAGAATACAAGCTCGACCAGCATCCACATCGGCACGGAGTAAGAGAGGGGTGCAAGCATACAGAGCACATATCGACTCGTCAAGCTTATAACGCTACCGCTAAGCGTCCAAAGTCATCGGTTCCCCCCTGCTATCGTCTGGACATAATCTCTTTCCACGGCAAATCTGCAACCATCGGTCGAAAGTTCAGTGTCGCAGATTGTTCGCCCCCTAGTTGCCAGAACCGAACCTCTTCTCGAAAAACCTCATAGTCTGCAAGATGCTAGCAGCCTCCACCTCAAAGGCCGTCAAGCTCGTGTCTGTCGGCACGGTCGTAAGCCCCGGCATCCACGACCCCGGGTCCTCGCTTGCACGCTCATACGCCGGGTGACGGCTCAAAGTCGTGTATGCGTCTGCGCAAGAGAGCAAAGGACCAGTGACCGCCGTGTTGTTCGACCTGTCGCTGATGGACGCAAAGAGGCTGTCGTTCTTACTGTTGAGGGCACGAGTGGCAGAGTTGGGGATCGGCCATGGATCGGAGCGGGTTGCAGCGAGGGATTTGCAGAAGAGCGTGCTGTTCGCGTCGGAGCAACACTGGGCGCAGGTTCCTGGGCCGTTGATGCAGGGGTTCGGGGGGGCGCTCGATGCGGGGTCTGAGGATGGGAGGCTGGTGGGAGGCTCCATGCTTGTGTTTTCTGTAGGCTCCTCGGCGGCCAACACTGCGCAAACACATGGTGAGCCATCCTGGCAGAAGCCACATGGATCTGTAGCTGCTGTTGCTGTGAGTGATGTTGAAATTGTGGACGTGAGAGCAGGAGGATGTGTAGTGGCAGCCTGGGTGGTGAAGTCGATCTCCATATCGTCGTCTTCTGGTTTTAAATCGTTTCCATCCTGCCGGGACCTCTTGTTGTCTGTAGTCGGAGATGGTGAACGCGGTCGTTTGAGGGACGTATTGGGAGCTTCGTCTCCGGTGTCCATGATGTTGAGGGCGTTCTCCACGCACTCGCAGCGCGTGTCGATCCTGCAGTTTCCGCAGCCAAATGCTGCCTCGCTTTGCTCCATTGCTGCTAGATGTATTTCTGTGCCTGGTGATACCATAGCGACTTTCGGATTAGATATTGGATGATGCCTTGGCGGTAATGGTACGGTGTCGTTGCTCCCGAAGCTTGCCTGACGAAGTACTGCAACCTCCCTCTGGGTGTCCTTCCGTACCTGCCGTTCATTGGAAAGCTCCTTCTCCAGACCGTCACATCTCATACTCCAGGAAACCACCAGCCGATTACAACGCTCAATATCCGCTTCCAACTGCCATATTCTGGCATTGAGATGTCCCACTTCCTTCTCATTGTCCTCGGCTATCTGCTCCATTTGGTCCTCTAATTCACCCACTCGTGCAGCTCTTCTCTCTCTGAACGCTCTTTGCGCCTCCCTGTTCTGAGCTTTCCGCTTCGTCGGGGGTATATCAGCTGCAGGCTTTCTGCCTGGTTTTGGCCGAGGAGGAACCACCCATTCTTTGTTCTTGAAGATAGAGAGTGTCTGTAACGATCCTGTAGCGGGTGCTAGGGGTTTGTTCATGGTTGAAGAAGACACCGGTGCCAGTGCTTGGGAAGAGGTGGCTGAAGTAGATAAGAGCTTGCTGGGCGCCGACATTGTATGGCGGTGCTCAGAACCTTTATTGATGCCACGGTGAATTAAGACTGTATCTATTCTGCGGCCATCATCTTGAAGACAGGCATCTGAGTGAGTTTGAAGTGCACCGGCACTTTAACAAAGCGTGGGGCTGTAAGTTCTTATCAGATAATCTAGGCTCCAATTTCATGTTCTTAAGGCTAAGGGCTTGGCAAAGGGGTCCACCAGGAGAAACTAGACTAAAAGCCACTCCACCATTGAACCAGCGCCATTAGGAATCGAACCTAATCAGACTAATAGACCAGAACTGACCACACCAGGTGCCGGCAAAAGTCATGCCCGATTTTAGGCGACCTCACCAAAATTTATGGGACACTGGGTCACGAAACAACGTTTTCACGCATTGACATTGGGCACTTCTCAGGGTTTTTCTATGGTATTTGATTTTGGGGAACAGTTTTGCTATCTATGCTATGCTCTTTATCGATATTTCCAATGCTTTCGTTGCGCTCTGATCCAGTCGAAAGAGCCTCAGAATAACGCGCTCACGCATTGTACTTCTTTCGCACGCGCTTCGAATTACATGCTGCTGCTAGTGGCGATTGTACTTGACGTTTGCTTGCTTGCTTGTTGTTTTGAGGCGTTAATGGAGCCATAGATGCGATGAGGAGGTGTATGGTGGAGGTTCATTTTGATGAGGTGGTGGGATCGCCTAAAATCGGGCATGACTTTTGCCGGCACCTGGGGGGCCTACCTGAAGTAAGTGACTACTCTCAGGGATCAATGGCCAACATTGAAGCACCTCTGCTAAGTCAAGACGATGATATTCCCGGCCTTGTGAAGGGACAGTATGCTCTTAGGATGTTGATGTGAGAGGGTACGGAAGGCTCCTACATAATCGATTGAGAAACGACAATGCATCCGTTCCTTTTAGACGGAAACCGGTCATATCATACAAAGCATAGCAATATGTATGGGCACAGTGACATGAATACCGGACCAATCCCAAAGTAAAGCTACAGGGAATCCGAACGATGACAACGACTATCTTGGAAGAGGGACCGCTATGTACTGCGCGTTCTCCGAAATTGCTGGAGACATAGTCGTCTCCTCGCGAACCGTCAACCAATGTCTCTAATTCGCCGTTACTACTCACTGGTATAGCGTCCAGTCTTGGATGCGCTCGCCCAGTATTCGTTGTCCGTTGGGTTCCATCCTCGCCGGATGGGCTGAAATCTCTCACCATTCGCCACATATCAGATCTCAAGCGCGACAAGGATGCTGCTGAACTGACTACGAGAATCGCCTGCGCAAGTAGCTATGCATCCCAAGGGTCTAAAGTACCGGCTTGAAGCCAGTCCGGGGCGGGATGATGACATTCAAGAAGGCTGTGGATGTGCTGGTAGCGGGATGTTGGTTCTTTTCAGTTGGTCTGTTATTCTGAGGCGAGAGTAGGGTCGGTTACGGTATGGGGCTTTCAAGTCAGTCCTCTGTAATATCGCCATAGTAGTTTTAGTCCGTGACACAAATGCACTGACCCGGCGTGGTCATTGCCATTCAAGACTGATGATACGAGGGAGGCGCGGGCAGGGTAACTTGACTTGAGACATACCGCTAGGTGTTTGGGAAATCAATAGATAGCACGATAATTGCAATGACTATATGGACTGATTGAACTTGCAGCTGTAGACGATGGGGCTTAGGATCTCGATCGGCGGTGAATCATCACTGCACGGGTGAGCTCAGCTATTGCGCGCGTGGAGGCTGGGCTGTTTTCCCGTGTTTTGGAGAAGCTGTGGCAGAAATTTCCTGTCGCTGTAGCTGTCGATGGGCCACTTCTAGTATAGCAGGGAATAACAAACGAGACATCACAATGACTCGAGTTGAGGGACTGACAGAAATTCGTGCATCGAGGGATTTTTAAGAGAAGTATGGTACCTACCCTGCTTGATACGTCCAATGCATGCTATAGTGATGGCCAATACATCTCAAGGCGTAAAAACAGCACATGCGTGACAAGGAATGTATCGCGGCAGGAGCCCGAGTCTAACAGATGTGTCCCTGGACAAAGTAGAAACACTGGAGAGGAGATGTGGGAAGAGTAGCAATATCGCGACCTACCTGTCGTGACTCGTAGGAGATATACCGAGAGAAGTGACCCAGCCTCTACGAACCACGAAGGAATGCTTAACATTCGTCCAATAGCTCCAGCTTAGATCGAGATCGCCAGCCTCTCGCGATGCATGAAGACCCTTAGTCTTTTCCCAGTTGAGCCTGCATGCATACTAGAGTGGCTGTGGAGTGTGGTTAGCCTGGATAGACGGAGAAACCTCCGTATATTCCACCGTTTGGGGTTTCGAAAGTCGTCTGTGGGATCCAGAGATGGAGTTGGCTCCGTTGAGAGGAGGTCAGAATGGCGGTCTAGAGTCATCATTGGCTGGAGTGGGAGATTAGTCGAACGCAGCAGGCTTCTCGGAGGATACCCCGTCAAGTATCATGAGCTGTGAGGTGTGCTGACGGCATTGATGTCTGAGAAGTGGTTGCAAGTGTATAGGAGGTCATTGCGACCATGCCTCACGACATGTAAACCAAAGGGATATTGGTGTGGGGATCCCAAGTCGTGCTGGCAAATACGCCTTATCATATATTTCTGGTGGCGCTAGTCAATTCTACGGCCGTGCACCCGCTAGTCGTTCTATTGCAAAAATCAGGGGTTCTGAACCTCGACCCAAAGGGTACTTCAGAATCCATACATCCAAATGACTAACGCTTACATAAAGGGGTGGATTCAATACCAGGTTAAAAGGGGTATAAGGCTATGTTATCGATCGGTCTTTGAGCGAGAGGGTCAACATTTCGAGTATATGAGTAGATAGTCGATCATCACAATGATTGCCACGGTCCAGTAACTAAAGGGACCATCTCTGAAGAAGTTTGACCGTGGAAGTGCGTGAAACCAGGCTACAACCACTGGTCGATTGCTGTAGATTGTCCTCAACAGCACATATGACACAGAACGACATTCTCTGGCATAGCCCCCCCAACGCCATGCAAATGCAACATCCGCTCAAGTACCATGCGCATTATCTGCAGCTTGTGCGCCAAATGATCAATCATGTAACCCTTTAATGCCGCCGCTCCCCGGATGCTGGACCTAAATCCGCTGACCTAAAGTGGTGGCATACTTCTAAGACTGGCTTGAAATGCGGTCCTGACTGTGAGCGCTGTCGACACTTGACTCTGCCGATAAGGACGCCGCGGCGCTGACGCTATTTGGGGAGCCGCGGCGATGGGACCGAGTAACGGACTCCATCTGACGTTGTGTGAATTGGCGCATCTCTCTGGGACGTGTTAGACGCTAGTGCCAAGTCTTCCGAATGCGTGTACCTACTCAGCATAGAAGTTCATGGCTGCAACAGGATCGTCGAGGTCGAACCTTTTCTGGAACGAATTTTGGGCAGCGACACTGGCTTGCGCAATGCTGGATGCCTCCATTGTGGTGTGCGGTCGTTGGAGAGGAGGTGTGTATCAGAGGAAAAATGGTACTACGATGAGTTTATACTGAAGTACTGAGTACTTAGTGATGGGAAACAGTTTAATAGGGGGAATACTAGAGAGGATAGATGCTTTATAGAGTCCCATTATCAGCAATCAAGATGGATGCTCCACCAGCCGATCAGACCCAGGGAAGCGCCTGCCATCCGCTGATGTTTCTGCGTCATGATCTGCGCTCGCGACATCCATGGATTTGACTATCCAATCAGCGTGCTCTCTGTCCTCGGGTCTTCATGCAGGATTGGAACGCCACCCAGAATTTTCACGAATGGGATATTGTCGCACCGTTGATCGTGCTGTCATCTGGCATTAGCTCGCGGGAGTCACTTCTCAGGGTCCAGTGGGGCAAGCAGCCGCATTTGCGGAAACCGCGTTGATTGGATGGTCGGTCCGCAATCGACGATTCAGGGTCTTTGGCGGTAAGATCTTCTGAGACATCGACCATCGACCGATAGGTTCTTGACCACAGGGACCGTTCAATTCAGTCATTGTGTGATAGTTCCGCATTATCAAAAGCTGACTGCACTTACACGAATTTTGATGAACCGGAAATACAGGAAGGTGGCAAACATTGTAGCGCCAATGATCAAAAGCCGAGGGAATCCGCGGGCATATTTTGTTGAGCAATTGCTGCAGTGGCGATATGCGCAAAGCTTCGCTCACATCATCGCCTTCCTGATCAGTGGACCGACCTGTTTGCGACTCATCCCTGTCTCTTTCTGTAGCCATATCCTCCTCCAGATGCCTTGTAATGGCTCGGTCTGTTGCATCTCTTGAGTTATGCCTTCGACTTCAATGTTCTCTAGCCCGAGTTTATCAATTGCGATCGACACAAATTCATTTGCAGCATTGGCGGCGTGGGAATCGGCCTGCACTAGCAACTCTCTTTGGAACCTGCCGTCTGTAGATGTCGAGGCTGTCATGATGGCAAAGACTGACAGATCTCTTTCCGCCATGTGGACTTCCAAGCTGTCATTGAATGCCCTTTCGTTGTTATTATGAGGGTCTTCCTTTGCAGCCTTCGTGGCTAACCAGCCTAGAGGTTTGACGACAGTGCTCATACCAAGCTTTCTGCCACTTTCTGTCCACATTTTATAGTCCTTCCTCAATATGTCCTGGCAGGAAAGTGCGTCAATGTCTCTCTTGGCTGTAGTGATCTCCTCATAGAACTGGTCCCGGTTCCACGTCTGGGCATCTTTGGGTGACATCTGTATCTTGGCTTCTAGATACGCCACCATCTCTCTATCCACACTTACGGTCTTGCTGCTAGATGTCAAGTTCACGGTGTCTTCCAAGATGCTCGCTAGAGCCAGTTTGGCAATCTGTGCGTCCCATCCTCGAGTCATTGCGGCATCGTCTGTGGTGGAATCGCTACTCTGAGCGTGACCAGCGCCCGAAGATAAAAATAACTCTGAAATGGCATCCCAGGTCGATTTAAAGTAATTGACAACTAAGCTCGTACAAGACCCAGATTTCTCTAGCAGACGAGGTTCAGGTCCTAGATTTTGAGGAACAGCGTTCTCTTCCACATGGTGATCAATGACCCCATGTACGCGGGAGGCATATATAGAGCCTAGTTCACCCGGCAGCTTGTTGTGGTCCACCAATATCCATCTAGTATTTTCCAGTGGCAAGTCTCGTGCGATCTGAGAAAGGGTCGGAAGCTCATCACGCGTTATGATATGTGCTGCCGATATATTGGCGTACCTGAACAACGTGGTGAACTCGGGGCGCAGCCCAATGTCGGCCGCCGGAACATTGAGCAGAGGTATATAGAGTGAAGTGAAAGCATTCTTGGGTGGACTGATAGAACGGAAATATGCATAGAGGATGGAAGAGGTCAGGGAGTCAAGGTCTAGGAGGAGGTTTAGTTACAGAAGTCCAAGTAGCACAGAAAGGTATAAGAGGACCGGCTGATTCGTTGCCTATTACTATCGTTACCTTCTGTGATTGCCGAATCGCTGCAGCGAGCGAGGATTTTGCATGAGCCAGGAAAGCTCGAAGCGAATTCCGTGGGAATGCCATCGCGGTCGTTGAGATGCAGCTAGCAGAGCATAACTGTTATTTAATACTTCAGTACGTTTTTTGTGCAACGACAGCCGCTGAGTAAGTACTGCGAGCTTCTCCCATGACAAACATGTAGCATTTGTATCGTTCTGAGCTGGCGTTTGCATGTGACGTTTCTTGACCAAAGCGGAACCAATCCCGCTCTCATCAATCTTGGCATCGACGGCTGAGAACATTTGTCGGGTGATCCTGACTATCATTCGATACTTTGGTGTAAGGAAATGTACTAATAAGGCATCTACGAAATGACATCACGTACTAGTAAATAATTTCTGGTTCACTATCTTCAGGTTTCCTGTGTCCTACCGACCATGGCCTCTATTGAAATGTCTCCTTCGAGAACTCCAGCTTTCTTCAAGACCTCGACTGTTTTCTCTACAATCTCCATCCTCACACCCTTTACGTCCTTTGCAAACCTTACAGTACCGAGCCATTCGCGGGCATCGCCCTCGCTATAGTCCAGTTCCGTACTGATGTACTTCACGGCCTCGTCATCATGGGCTTCAAAGTATTCCACTCCCTGATTCAGCTTCTCGAAGAACTCTTGTAATATCGTGTCTTTTGCATCGTCTCTGGCAACAATCTTCCACGATGACCACGGCGTGTAGATCTCTCCAATTTTCTTAATGGATTTGTTATCATAGTATCTCTTCGACGTAAAGTGTTCCCACATGAAGAAATCTGCTGTTTGACCGTCATTGACCGCATCACGAAGCTTGGCGAAAGTCTGTAGGGGAACGACTTCGAAAGGCGCCTGACCAGTGCCTTGCAACCAAGTTTGACTATCAGCGAATACGAAGCCCATCACATACGAGCCACTACCCATAATCAGTCAGTCGTACTACTCTCCGCCTCATAATCGAGACCTGGTTTACCTTCCGATCCTGCTAACGCCAATCTTCTTACCCTCTAATTCTTTCGCATCTCTCAGCTCTCGTCCGATGCCGGTATTTATCGCCCAGCACAATGGCGTCTCGACATACGTTCCCACTAATTTGAAGCCTGCATCTTCCTTGTGTTTCCCAAGTGCGGCGATCCAGCCTTCAGTGAGCCCGATTCCAACATCGATTTCATTGTTTTGGAGAGACGTTATCATGTGTCCAGTGCCGGACGGGAATGGTATGAGGATTGCAGAGAGATTGAAGTACTTCTGGGCGAAATGAAGCGGCGTAGAGAAATGCTCTGTAGTGGGTAATTGCCAAGGTCAGCCGGGAGATTGTGGATGCCCAGGATTTTGGGGAACTGAGCAGGAAAGTAGAGAAGAGATACCAGGCACATAGCCCACACGGAGTGAAGTGGCCATATAGACTCAACGATTGAATGCGACGAATCGCTGTTGGTGTATGTTGTCGTTAAGGTGACGAAGGCGAAGCGACTATCACCGATAAGCCCGGGGGAAAGGAGAGTCCCTGCATAGGCGCAAGCGCGGGCTTGGCAGGCTTCATGTGTCGACCACTCGACGAAGGTGGTCCCCCTTTTTTTCTTCAAGATCAATCGTAATATCTGTAATTGAGTTCTCATCCTTTGCTGGAACACTGGATCGTGCATAAAAAGATGATGGAGATACAGATAAATTAAACCCCACGGACGAGACAATACAAGATTCCCACTAGGCATTGAGTCTCCTTGGCCCAAGGCAACACTTTTCTATTGGAGCCTTCATTGTTGCGTTCATACGGAGCAATGCTTCTGGCTTCATAAAGGCAGCATAGTCATATATGCCGAGGCCACAATGTCGAGCGTTCATCTCATCCGCCTGAAATTATCTTCTGCTAAAATATTCGATCCAGTGTAATTGTGCGGCTGCTCTTCCGGCAATCATTGAGATATGAGTTGTATAGTGATGATGAAACGATCGACTATTGGGAACTCGCAGGGAACAGGCGGACTAAGGTGGAATACTAGTTGCTTCGCTGGTATACCCTGTTGGGGGCTCTCGATCAATAGGAATGCCCAAGAACAAGTAATCGGATCATATCAGACCTGCGCGATACTAATCAGGCTGACTACATGAGAAGTACATCGCAACAGGATCCATCGAGAAATCTTGGTACCGAGTGAAAGAGCGCGCAAGTGCGAGCCGGTCTCTTTGTTGCTGCACCAGGTCTATGAAAGTACGCCGAATTTCGAGAGCGTAACCAAAATGGTATATAAGGCCTGGAAAACTGGAATGACCTTTTAGGCGGTGGATGCACGCAGATTTAACCCTCTTCTTCCGCATTCAAGAAGCGAGCAAAACCTGTCAAGATCCTATCCTACGACAGCACGGAGTTCGAACTGAACCTACTTTCTCGGATATGGCAAGACGAGATGTGAGGTGCCACATCCCATTCTTTCGAAACAGCTTTATATTTCACAGACAAGCCTTAGGTTTCCAACTAACCAACAGGTGGCCTAGGTTTCTAGCGCTCAACCCCAGCGGCTCGGTAGGTACGTATTCCGAGTTCAGGGCAAAGGACTTGGCGCTAGACTGGCCAGGTCGACGGTTCGAATCCCCTCGACCACAAAACAACAATACACTACCACGAGTCGGACCTCCACCAAGAGATGTACGATTTCAACAAAGCCGCCAACGGGCGCCAGCGGAAAGGACGTAACCCTCCACCGAGGGCGAACCTTTTACTTCCTGAGAGTAGGATTGCTTCTATTCGTAAATGAGAGGTGGGTGCGTCTCTCTTCTGCAAGAAGTTTTGCTTCCTGGAGGTCCATTTTAGTTTATAAATGGTAGGTGCCTTTGCCATCCGTAAATTGCCCTGATGCTTCAAATTCCTGCCTCTACATCACGTTCCTGATTTAATATCACGTACAGAAGAAGTCGGTCGGCAACATTTCTCCGATAGTTGCAAACATGATAAGCTGAGAGTTGGGTCATATCTTACTTTTCCCGTGTAATCCGGGTATGCAGATAATTACGATCTCGCGTCGACTAAAGCATCCCGTTGTCCTTGCTTCCTAAACAAGCCTGATAGCTAGCCCCTGAATTCGTCTAGATGCTGCAACGACCCTGAGCTCTCAAAATATCTTTGAGTAACGTCTAACTTTTATCGCCATACGCTTCTCATATGGCCAGACGTGTGACAGCATCTTGCAGGAGTTCGGCGCCAATAGTCGCTCAACGCAAGCCATCCACAATCGCGTAATGGAAATAGCAGATAGCCAAGATAGCATGAGCAGCCCAGACTGCGTCTGCTACTTCAACGTATTCGAAGAAGAGGCGAGGAAACAGGCCGCGGGACAATCGACTGCACCTGCACAGAGAGCCACAAGCCCAGATTAACAGGCTATAGCAGCATCCCATATGCCAGGTCGCTTTTGCCCTTACGGAGGCCCTAGGTAAGGTGCAAGCGAGAAAGCAGATATGGGTTTGACTGAAGTAGTGTTGCGGAAACGGCGCCTCTATTTCATGCTGCGATCGAAATCTAGAGAGCATAGAGCGGCGACTCGGAACTTTCATGTTGAGCTAAGTCAGATTCAACGTCGTTTATGCTCCTTGCTCATTGTTACGCCTGGCTATGCATGGAGAACACAGCGTGAAGCATCGAGACTATGCCTTCTTCGCCCCGCTAAAGTCGCTTGCTTGTAGATTCCTCGTCATGCTCGGTAACTTCACTCGCATCCCGTCTAATTCTTTCGACATCTTTACTTGGCACCCCAGCCTCGAGGTTTCCGTCAAGCCAAAAGCTAGATCCAACATGTCGTTCTCGTCATCGTCTGGCTCTACCATCTTGTCGTATATATCGCTTTGTTCCACTATGACATGACAGGTTGAACAGGCGCAGGAGCCACCACATGCCCCTGTAACTTATCAGCACAAGTTTTAGAGCGCAACGTGTACCGAACCTTCCATCTCAAGGTCTTCGGACTGAGCAATATCCAGCAAATTATCCCCGTCTGCGACCTCAAATGTATGTTCCTGGCCCTCCTTATCGATGAATGTGACCTTCCGCCTGTCAGATGTCACGTAAGTATGCTTCTAGATTCGGTGTCCGTGCGTCGGCAGCGCCACTTACTCTTCGCCAGGTTTTGGTGGTGTTAGGTGGCCGTGCATCGCTACCGATGAGGTTGAGAATCTTCGTCGTGGAATTGGGAAGACTCTGTGCGCTTTTGAGAGCTTCGCCAGATTTTCCACTGTGCTAGCCCGTGTATGTTGTCTGCAATCAATGCCGTAATACTGGGCTAATACAGCTATTGGTCGCTCGATATGGGATACCGTTCGTGGCGCAAAGGTTACGGTGAGCCGTGCGCATGGCCGGAACAGACATGACGAAGGGAGGATGCTCCACATGCTCAGCCCTCATAGGAAACGATTGATTATTAAAACCATTGCGTCGAGTCCGAGAGTTGAAGCACTTCAAAATCATTGATGATCTGCGCGATGATGTCGTTGGCGAGTGCCGCCGGCGGGCCGGATTCCGGCGTCTGCAAGAGCTTGCTTTAGGACTTTTGATATCGAGCATCGAAGTTTCGGGAGCCTTTGCAAGAAGTCTATCATGTCAGCTCAGCGTGAGGGACCAAACCCTTTACGACCCTACTACATTCCTCCTTCTGTGGGTTCCCCACCAGACATCGGCAGCAATGCCTCCACCGCGCCCGGTATTGCGAGCAGGCACGCTTCAGCGGCCACGGAGACCAGCAGCTTCGGCTCTTCAGCGCGGAATATTCTGGCGGACATGGATTACTCAGACTACCTGTCCAGCTCCTCACCATCAGCCAAAGACGTAGTGAGACAGCTTGCCGAGCAAGCAGTGTGGAAGTACACCAGCGTCTTTCTAGCGCAGCCTTTCGAGGTCGCGAAGACGGTATTGCAGGTTCATATCGCCGGTTCCGATCCAAGGTTATCCGCGCAGGCCCAGGTCGCGGAGAGGATGAGAAGGAGACCTGAGGCGTATGGGGATAGTGATGGTCAATACGATGTTCGTCGGTTTGCATCATCTCAGTGTCAGGCTGCTAACGTCATGACATAGTTATCAGACGAGTCCGACAACGATTCTCAATCCTACTTCACATCCTCTGCACCACTTGCACATACTCCATCTCGGCCTTCGCGGCCGCGGCGACGGCATGGTTCACCAGAGTCTCCTTACCATTCTCAGGCACATACGCCTCGAACGCCACCAGCAGCCTCTCGATCCTCTCCACATACCATCGACCTCAAGTCTTCATCCTCCCTAATCGCTGTTCTCTCCGCCCTCTGGATGAAAGAAGGCGCCTGGGGGGTTTGGAAGGGCACCAACAGCACCTACGTCTACTCAATCCTTCTCTCCACCATTACATCCTTTGCGCGCTCATTTGTTTCTGCTCTCCTCGGTCTACCAGATCCAGGTCTCTCTTTCCAGATGTCATCATCCTACACTTCGACCGGGGGACTTGACGTACTCTCATCTCCTTCTCCACTTTCTTCTCTTGCAGTCGCCGTCTCCGCTGCTGGTATTGCAGGCGTAATACTTGCTCCTCTAGATATCGCGCGGACGAAACTGATGCTCACTCCTTCGACTCATCCCCCTCGAGGTATCCTCTCCACGCTTCAGTCGCTCCCCTGGAGTTTACCCTTCTCCATTGCTTCAGTGACGTTCCTTCACTCGACAATAGCCACCTTCATTTCGGCCTCTGTGCCGCTATTTATGCGTTCAAAATTGGTAATCGAACCTCTGTTGAACCCAACACTATATACCATGGGCACATTCATCGGACAAGCCATGGAGCTAGTCGTCAAATTACCTCTCGAGACAGTCCTCCGAAGAGGGCAGATGCAGGTTGCGCAGCTCAGCAGCCAAGGCTGGGAAACGCACACTGTCGCTGAAGTCGGACCTTATAAGGGCTTAATCGGAACCATGCTCCATATCGTGAACGAGGAGGGCGAACGTGGTGGACGAGAAAAGCTGGTAAAAGGAACAAACGGTGCGCCTGCGCTAAAGGCTGATAAGATGGGCATCGGGGCTCAAAGGAAGAAAGGCCAAGGAGTAGAAGGGCTCTGGAGGGGTTGGAGAGTTGGTATGTGGGGTTTGGTCGGAGTATGGGGCGCCGCGACTTTGGGTGGTGTGGGCAGCAAAGGTGGGGAGTTTTAAGCCAGGGAACGAAATTCTGGACGAATGCATTGCTTCGGATTTGGGATGGCATAGCACATAGCGGATCATTGGGCTCTGGGAAGGTTCTCATACCCTGTACAAGATCCTTCCTCGGGTCGTACATACTCTCCTCTCCCATGCAGCCCAATTCACTTCATCTTCTTTTTCCTCTATCATCCCACCTCCACCATACCTCTCCCCTCCAACACGCACCCTCACGTCTCCACCACCACCCCATCCTTCTTCTGACCCCCACCAGCAACCAGCTCCAAAAACCCCTCCCTCCCCATCTCCCTCACCCTCTCCTCCCTCGCCTCCCTCCCCCCCTTTCTCTCCCTCCCCGCCTCCTCCCCCTTCACCTGCGCCGCCCTCACCGCATTAAAAAGCTTCACCACCCCCCTCTGCGCCGTCTTCCTCAG
>JAABUS010004014.1_pt1 | contig 22334 bp, 2 predicted proteins | sample 5560161 | NCBI WGS metagenome assembly JAABUS01 (sample SAMN10711885, study PRJNA513376) | rock metagenome | isolation source: Antarctica rocks | place: Antarctica: Victoria Land, Trio Nunatak nord | collected 2016-01-04
TTATTATATATTTATTCTTTAAAGTTTTTTTACAATTTATTAACTTTATTTAGAATTTTTATTTTATTTTAATTAATTTAATATAATTTTATCTAAAATAATTTTAATCTTTTATTAAACTTTGTTTTTAATAAGTTTTGAAATTTATAATATTTATTTTGTTTACTTATTGTTAATACAATATAAGTAAGAATTTTAAAAACAAAATATTATAAATATTATAAATTCGATAGATATTAAATAAAATAAAACAATAAATTTGTATTTTATTTTTATTTTTAATTATAAATAATTTAATATATTTGTACAATATTTTTTTGCTAGATTTTTTTTGTTTTAGATTTTTAGTTAAGAATATAATTAATTTTTCTATAATAAAGCTCTATAACTTATATTTTTTATTATAGTATTTTATTTATTGTACGATAGTATTATTAAGATATTTTGCTAAAATCTTTTTTAATTTATATATAAAAATATATAGCAAACTAAAAAATATTCGTAAAGATAAATTTTTTATCGCTTATTATATTAGTTAATATTTCGAAGTATAAAACAATTTTATTAAAAAATACTTTTGTTAGCTTTACAATATTAACTCTAATAATTATAAATATATATTTAATTATTTTTATACAACAATTAACTATTATAAAAATTAAATTATATATAACTTTATAATATTTTTTTAATAACAAATTTATTATAAAGTTTATAATAATTTTCTTTTATAACTTCTTTGCAACAAATAAGAGTTAAAACTTATTATATAATTTATAATATAAAATTTTAATATATTAACAAATATTTTATATTTTAATATATATTTTTATTTGCTTTGCGCAAATAAGTTAACAATACTTTTACTAAAGTAAATTTAAGATTTTTTTAATTTTAAAATATTTTATAAAAAAATTATTATAATTTTTGCAACTTTTTTTTAATAATTGTATTTTTTAAAATATAAAATGATTTATTATATTTGACAAAATTCTTTTAATTTATAATAAAACAACTTTTTAATCTTAATTTAAATCTTTTTAACTTAAATATTTTTAATCTAAAAATTCTTTATTAAGAATCTTATTAATTATTAAGATTTTTTATATAATTTTTTTGATATATTTTTAATTATTTTTTTTAAAATAATAATCTAAATTCTAATTAATTAAAATAGAGATACTAGTTTTTTAAAGACTTTTTTCTACTTTATAATTGCAAAATCTTTGTATTACTAATAAATACTTTTGCTAATTATAATATAAAAGTTAAATTATCTAATATATTTTGTATACTTTGAATTAACAACTTTCTATTAAATAACAAGATTAGCTTATTTTAAAATATAAAAACTAAATTATTTAATATCTTTTATTTGCTTTATATTAATAGATTTTAGTTTAATAATAAGATTAATTTGTTTTGTAATATTTGTAGCAATTTTATATTTAATAATAAAATCTTTTTATAATTAAAATATCTTAATAATTTGTTTGCTAATTTTTTTTAATTTAAACAATAAAAGATTTTAAAATTATAAATAATTAATTTAAGTATCTAACAAACTTGTCTTAAGTTTAACTTCTTTTAATCTATAAATCTTATAAGATTATTATAATCTAATTATATCTTTATAGTATAAATATTGCTTTTTAGATAATATTTCTATAGTTTAAAAGCAATTAAAATATATAGCAATTCTTAATTATATATTCTGTTATTTGGTTTTATTAAAATTAATTTTCGCAATTAAAATATTATTAAATCTTAATTTCTATTGTTATTTTATTAATTTAAGATATCTACTATTGCAAAGTCGAATATATTAATCTTTATTTTATTTTATTTTGCTTAAATTGTAGTAATAAAGTAGTAAAGTTAATATAAAGATATCTTAAAAGTTGGCAAAATAGTTGCTCTACTTTATCTAATTAAATAAAAAAGTTAAATTTTTGTTACTTTTAATTTGTTTTAATAAATTAATAAGAAAAGCAATCTTTTTTAAATAATAATATATAAAGTGTTTATAAAAGTTTATAAAACTTAAAAATATTTAAAGTTTGCAATAAGTTTTTAATTTAAATTGTTTCTTAATTTTTTTAAATTTTTTTAAATTTATCTATATATCTTTTAAGAATATAATAAAATTTAGAAATTTAATCTTTGTAACATTAAATTTATACTTCTTTAGATTAATATATAACAAATATTTGCAAAGATATTCTAGTATTTATCTAATAGAATATTAATATTTTGTTAAATTATTGCTATATATTAGTGTTTTATTTATATAAACTACGCAAATTATATAGATCAATTCTTTTAATATTTTATTAATATAAATTTAGAAAATTGCGAATATATTTAATAGTTTAAATAGTATAATCTAATATTTAGAATACTTATAATATATATATAATTTAATTTATTATTTATTATTGCGTTTAATGCAAATATATTAATAGATATTAATATTAATTAATAAACAATTACTAAAAAAGATTAGAACTTATAAAATATTATATTATCTATTGTCTATCTAGAGATAAAGAGCATTAGAAATATAATACTTGCGTTTTATTCTAATTATTAAGATTAAATTATAAATATTATTAATATAATATTAACAAATAAGTAAGAAGCAAATATTGTATTCTCGAAAAAAAATTAATTAAAACAAAGAATATATATAAGAAATTAAACAAATTGCGCGTATTTTATAGATTTAACAAACTAAAAAACAGCAAGTTAATACACTAGAAAAAAATAAGACAACTAATAAAAACAATAAAGAAATTAACATATTAATGCGTTGCTTAGTTAGCACTAAATTAATATATAAAACATTAAAAAAAACATTAAAAAAAAACAACGAAAAAACTTGAAAAAAGATTAATAAACAAAAAGAAATATATAAACAATTAAATAAAAAAAATAAGCAAAATATTGATAACTTTTTCTCGAAACTTTCTTAGCTTTAATATTAATATTGTGTTGTTAATATATAATCTATATAAGAAATTCGAGATTAAGATCTTTATTAAAAGAGAGAAAAAATAAAGAAAATTATAACAACAACAAAAAAAGATATAATTAAAAAAAAAAAAAAATTAACAAAATATTATTAACGCGCAAAAATATAGAAGCAATAAAAAGATATTTAAAACTACTTGTATTTAAAGTTAAAACAAAGAATAACAAAAAAATACTAAAGAAAAATAATTTTTAAATTAAGAAAATATTATTAAACGCAAATTTATATAAAGTTAATTATAATATAATAATATACAATATTAAAGTAAAAAAAATATTTAAAGATATTAAGAAAAAAGAAGAAGTAAAAACACTTATTAAAAGAAATAAAAATATATATTTAAAGATAACAATTAAGAAGATTAAATAATCTATAAAGAATAATTAATAAAAGAAATATATATTACTAGTAATATATATAATTAACGCAAAAATTACAAATAAGTTAATTAATAAAAAAGTATATTACAAGTTTAATATAAAAATTACGCAATTTTATAACTTAAATTGCAAAATATACTAATATTAATATTAAAAATATAATTACAAAATATATAAATATAGAAACAATTAAAGATATATTTATTATACGCAAAATTATTGTTTAAAATACTATTTATATATATAAACTTGCAATATATAAAAATATAAATTATATTAAGATATATATAGAATCTTTAATTCTTAATATTATAAACAACAAATTAAGAAAAAATAAAATAAAAAAGTTACAAAATATAAATTAATATATTATATTGTTCGCAAATACAAGACAATTAAAACAATAATATTAATATTATATATAAAAATATCTACTAGCTTAAGATTTCTAATAAATAATAGCTTAAAGCAAAATTATAAAAATTTATACAAAATCTATATTAAATACAAACGATAATTATAAATATATAATATTGAATTCTTAAAAACAAAGTATAAACTAATATATTTTTTGAGAACTTCTAGATAATTTAATATAAATATTAATATAACATTAACAAAAATTAGATAAACTTAAAAATTAATATTATAAATTTAGAAGTTTAGAAATTTAACTAAATTTTAAGCTAAAATAAGCAACTTATATATATTATATTAAAGCAAAGTTAATAATTAGATAAAAAACTATACAAATAATTATTAATTTTACTTAAGACTTATTACTAATAATAATAAAACAAATATATTTCGCAATACTATAATTATTACTTAATTACAAAGTTGCAATATAATATATATCAAAAAAAATAAAAGATTATCGAAAAAATCTAGATATTAAATTAAGATTAATATAAGAAAAAGTATTACAATAAATTAATAACATTTATCGAATAATATTAATAAAGACTTTGTAAATAAAAACAAATATAATATTAATAAATATTTATTTATATAAATTAATACAAAGATTAATAACAAATATAAATTTTTAAAAATTAAGCAATATTATTGCAATAACAATATATTGTATTTGTAGCAACTTAATTTTGAGAAAAAATTAAAAGTTAAAATTACGAAAAATATCTCTATAATTAAAGCAAAAATAAATAAAGAAAATATTTAAATATATAAAAATAATAAAAAGTTAATTATATACAATAATCTCTTAAAATAAATTATCGAAAATAATAATAATTATAAATAAAAAAATATTTATAAAACAATATAATAATAGTATTTTTGTATTAAAGCAAAGAGTTAACTTAAACTAGATTAATTATTAAATTTTTTTTCGATTTTAACTTTAGAAATTAACTCGACTTAGCAATTTTAACTCTAGAAATTAACTAGAAACTTAAGTTAATTTCTATTATTTTAGAATTAATTTAATTTAATCTAAGTCGATATTTAATTCCAATATTAGAAATCGAATCGAATTGTTAAGAAATCGAAAATAAGATAATTATACTAAGAATTACTAATTTTAGAATTTTTTTATATTAATAAAATATATTATTTGTATCTATAGATTCTATAGATCTTATAGATACAATATATTAATAAAATGCAATATTTGTATCTATAGATTCTATAGATCTTATAGATGCAATTTATTAATAAAATGTATTATTTATATCTATAGACTCTATAGAATCTATAGATGCAATTTAATTATTTTCTTTTTAAAAAGTAGTAATATATTACTATAATATATTATCTTTTTATAATTTAAATTATTAAATATTATTAAATATATATTAACTATATATTAACTATAAATAACTTACATAATTATTCAAATAGTCTTAACAATTTAAGTTAGTTTTTTCTGATTAGATTTTAATTTTAATCCTAGAAATCGACTCGATTCGACTTGGTTTTCGATTTCAATTTTAGAAATTAATTTGTCAAGACTTTCGAGTTAAGTTAATTCGAATAATTAAGATTTAAATTAATTAATCGATTCAAACTCGATTAATTAACTCGACGCAATTAGTCTAACTTAAACAATAATAATAATAAAGATAATATAACAACAATTACAATTAAAGTTAACTAAAAGCTAAAAAAGAAATTTAAAAAATCAACTTTAATTATTATTTATTATAAAGAGTTAAAAGAATTAATTATAAATACAAAGTATTTCGCAAATATTATAATAACAAATTAAAAATATTATAAAAAAATATATAAACTATATAATAACAATCAAATTTTATTAAAAACAATAAAAATTATAAAATTAATAATAAATTAAATATATCTAAGATACATTTAAGATATATATAAGAATATTAAATATTAAGAGATTGTATTAAAGTTATATTAAATGACAAAATATATTAAAGTACTTAAAAACAAAATAATAAACAAAATAACTAATAATATATATAAAATATTTTTGCTTTTAATAAAGTATTAATAATATAGAATTGTTATACAATTTATATTTATACAAAAACAAACTAGATAAATAGATTAAAAAAAAATTAATACAACTTAGTTTTAATATTTAATATTAAAGATAACTTATTAATATTAAAAATTGTACAAAAGTAATATAAAGTTTTACAATATATTATTAATATAATAATATATATATATAATTAATTTTAATTAATTTTTTTACAAAAAACAAATATTTAAATCTATTCTAATAATAATATATTTGTACAATAGTAATTAAATATTAATAAAATATATATTGCTAATATATTTTAACTAAAAAAAAAAGAGAAAAGTATTATAATAAAAGCAAAATATTATAAATATAAAAAAGCTTCTAGATATTGTTAACGCAATAATAACAAATATATATATAATACTTTTATTTAATATATTAAATTAATTTTAAATTATAAAATTATTAAAGAAAATTTTATAAAAAAGAAATAAATAGAAGAGAAACAAACTTATAGAGTTTTTGTATTGTAAATACTTATAGTATAAGATACAAAAAATAGTAATTTTTATATAAAAAAAGACATTGCACTAATACAATACTCGCAATAATATATAAGATCTTATATAGACTTATAACAAGTATTAAATCGAGTAAAAATTATAAAAAAAAAAAAAAAAAAATAGATTTATTTTCTTTTGTAAGCAACATTAATTGTTAAATTATAAATCTCGAAAATCTATTATAACTTATTTTATATTTAAAAAAAATTTATAAATATAGAGAACAAAACTTTATATTAAAAAATAAAAATAAAATAAAAACTTAATTAATATTAAGATTTAAAAGAGATTAAATTTAATTGTTATTTATATTCTTTGCTATAATTTAGCAATACTTTTTTTTGCTTTTAAATACTATTATTATAATTATTAAAATATTTTAATCTACTTTCTACAATATTATTTATTTTATATATTACAATTATTTTAATATTTTATAAATAATATAATATTAAGCAAAAGCAACTTTATAATTAATTTAAACTTTCTTTAGTTTTTGTTATTTTAATTATTATTCATTTAATACTATATATTGTTAATCTATTTTTTTAAATTTAATAATTTTAACTTATTGTTATTGCAATTTTGTAAAAACTTATTTAGTTATATAGTTTTAAACTTATTTTATTGTTAAATTTTAATAAGTTTATTAATATCAAAAATCTTAATAACTTCGAATTATTTTAAATTATATCTTTTTTTACAATTAATTAAAAAGAAATTCGAAAAAATATTTTTAAAGTTTCTAGAGATCTTTAGAGAGAAAAATTATTTTTATTTATTTTTTGTATAATTCTAAGTATTTTTTACAATATAACTACTTTTTAACTTCTTTTTTATTAATTTTTTTTTTATTATATTAAATATTAATATATAGATTTTCTTTTTATTAAATATTATTTTTTAATATTGTTTTAATAGATTTTTTTAAAAAGATATTTGGTGCGAAAAGGCACTAAAAAGAGAACACTAATAATAGAAATTATAATTGTATTGCTAGCTAAAAAGAGGAAAGTTTTTTAGATCTAAATACTATTGTATCAAAAAATATCTTGTTAGGCAAGAAATATTTTGTTTTGAAAAAAAATACAATAATTATAATATTTTCTTCTAATCTTTCTGCTATACTATTGTTCTTAATAACAACAAATACAAAAAAACTAGATATAGAACAAACAGAATTTCTATTGTTAAAAAAACAAATTAAAAAAAATTTATTGTTAAAAAAATAATAGAGTAATCGAAATATTAAAGTATATAATAATAAAAAAAATTATCTATAATATTAATATAGAATAAAAGAGACTAAAACAAGTAGAACAAGATTAAAAAATTTATAATAGTATATTTTTTTTAAAAAAAATTATTTGTAGTATTGAAGTTCGATAGAATTTCTAAAACAATTAGAGCAAAATCGAAAGATTCAAAATAATATATTTTTCAAAAAAAAGATCGAAATAATAAAAAAAAGAGAAAAAGATTTATAATATTAAAGTTCGATAGAATTTCTAAAACAATTAGAGCAAAATAGAAAAATTTGAAATAATATATTTCTTTGTTAGAATTTTAGATTATATAGAGATATTGTTTACAACTTTCTCAATAATATATAATTTTGCTTTAAGAAAAATCTTATATTTTATCTTATATTAATAGATTGCAATATACAATAATTAGTTTTTTAATATAATAGAATTTGTATTTTCTATTTTTGTTAAATTAATAAAAGTTAATAACAAATAATAGTAAATAAATATTAATACTAATATATTTGCAAAATTCTTAATTGTATTTTATAATTTCTTTATATTCTTTTATTTTTTAAATAATTCGACAATAATATTTATTTTAATTAGTAATTATATATAAAACAAATTCTTGTATAGATTAATATAATTATTTATTAAAATTGCAATTATACAATCTATTTTTAAAACAAAAAGTATCGAAATTAAAATATTTTTTTCAAAAAATATTAAAATATTTGACTCGACTAAAACAATCTTTTTTTTGGATTTTTTTAATATTTTTTTTCTCGAGATTGCAACTTTTGTATTTATTGTTTTTTGGTTTATTTTTTGTTATTTTCTTAATTTTTGTTTTTTTCTCTATTGCTTTTTTATCGAATTTGTTTTTAAAAAATATACTATTTTTATCTTTATTATTATTAGATTTTTGTTTTAAAACAAGATTTTTAAAAAAAAATTGCTAATTTTATAAATTTATTAATAGCAATTTTATTTCTTTTTTTAACAAAAATACTATATTTATCTCTAATATATTAAAGATTATTAATAAGCTAAATATTTTTGTATATTACAATATAATAATTTTTTTAAATTAATAAGTTTATAAATACAATCAATTTTTTGTTATTTAATATATTAATTTTTATTGTTTCTTTGTTAACAAATATTTTTTATTAATATAATTTTTATATAGTAGCTTTAATATTACAAATTTTATAAAGCTATTAATTAAATAGAATTGCGCAATTTTTCGAAAAATATTTAATAAAAAAATTATCGAAATTAAATTTAGTCAATATTAATATATTATAAAAGAAAGAGTACAACTTGTTGTTAACTAATATATTTAATATTATAAAATCGAAGTTAGCAAAATTCTTGCAATTAAAATCTTTAAAATTAAAATCTAAAATTTTAAAATTAAATTCTAATAATATAATACAAATATAAAGAAAAAATATAGAAATATAGAAAATTGCAATTATAAAATTGTAAGTTCTTTCGAATTTTAATACTAAACTGCTAGTAATTTTAATAAATAAAATACTCTTAATAGATACGCTAAAAAAGCGTATATTATTAACAATTTTAGTAGATAAATTTCTATTATTATTATATTGTAGTATATAAGAAAAAATAGAATTGTAATTAATTTAAAGTTGTTATATTTATTAAATTGCTTAAAAATATTAATAGCAAGTACTTTTTTTTATAAATAAATAAAAATTCTTGTTTATTTTTAATATTTTACAAGCATTTTAGTTTAATATTATATATATATATAATTAGTTAACAAAGTAGAAAATTTTAAAATATTAATTCTATTAAAACTTTTAAAACAATTTTGTATTTTTTAAATAATATAATTGTATTTATTTTTAACAAAATAATAAGTTTTTGTTTAAAAAATTTTATTTTTATTTTTTTAAAATATATTTAAAATAACAATTAAGTAAAATCTTCGAAATTGTTATTTTAATTAAAAATCTCAAATAAACTTAAATTCTAAAAATAAAAATATATTAAGTATTTTCTTTATATTTTAAAAACAAGATATCTAAGATTAGTAAATTTGTTTTGATAATTAATTATCGACAAATTCGAAATAGTAATTTCGATTTTTAAATAAATTATTAGAAAGAATAGAAGTTTTGCAATTGTTACTATATTATAAATAAACAATATTAACAATATAGAAATTGATTTTTTTTGATTATCTTTATATATTTTAAGCAATTTCTTTAAAGTTTTAACTTTATTTTTTTAATATCTATTTTATTTTATTAAATTAAAAATATATTAACAATTGTTTATAATTGTTTTTAAGTAGCAATTTTTAATAATTGTACAATTTTGTTAAGTAAACTTCTTTTTTATTAATAACAATAATTCGAATTTGTACTTATTAAAAATTAAAATAGCAATTAATTTTTTTCTTAAATATAAAATTAAATTTGAAAAATTTAAAATTTGTAAAACTATTTTTTCTATTATTTTAACAAAGATTTCTTAAAATTTGTTAAATTGCTAATAGATTATATTAAGTAATTTATTTTCTAATAAATTTTTGTTGTAATAAAATAGATAGCAAATTATAATAATTTTTATTAATATAATATTTTATTTTTGAAAAACTTTTAGTACTATTTTTAATTTTGTAGTAAGTATAGTAGTTTTAATAGTTATTAAATTTTGCAACTTATTTTTCGAATCTAAATCTAAAATTGTGCAATTTTAAAGCTTTATTGCGTAGATTATTTTAATATAGATTAAAGTATACTTATTGTAAAATATTAGACTATAAAAATATCTTTTAAGTCTATTTGTTCTTTTTTTCTTTTCTATTGTTATAATTTGCTTTGTAAATTGTTAAATCTATATTTTTTTTTCTTATAGATAATATAATACTATATTAAATATTGCGAAAGATATTTTCTTAATAATTTTGTTAAAAAAATATTATAGTAGAAAGAGAATACAATAATAAGAGAAATAAATTAAATATTTCTAATATTAATTCTATAAACAAACAAATATATATTTAATTTAATCTATTTATTGTTTTAATTTAGATATACTTTTTAGATTTTTTTAACTTAATATTCTCTAACAGATTGCGTATTATAGATATCGAGATAATTATTAATAAAATTTTGTGCTTTAATTAAATTTGTTTTATTATATTATATATTATAGATAGAATTTTAATCTTTTTATTTAATAAAATACTAAATTATTTTCTTTTTGCAAATATTGCGTTTTAGTAATATTATATAGCTATTTAGCAGTTGCTAAATCTTATAGTTGTTATTTATATTTTTGTCTTTTTCTATTTAAAATATACTTGTATTAATTTCTTTTATATATAAATTGCTTTTCTTTAAGACAAGCTTTAATATAACAATAGAAATAACTAAATATATTTTTTAATTTAAAAATAATTTTAATTTGAAAGCAAACCAATTCAGAATTTTTAGAATATTAAATAATCTTATTTTCTAATTAAAAAGCTTAAGATTTTTCAATCTTAAAATTTTGTATTTTAAATATAATTTTAGAAAAATCTAATCTTTTTTTCTAAAAACAAGTAATTAATAATAACTATTATAGTATAGCTTTATTTTTGCGCTTGCAAAAGTTATTAATATTGCAATTTTGTTTTAAAATTTTTTTTGCTTAGCAATATAATTAGTGTTCTATTAATAAAAATCAATTATAAACAATTTTTTACAAAAAACTTTTTTCTAAATAAATTTGTTCAAAAATTTTCTTATTAAAATATTCTTAAAATTGTTAAAAATATCTTAAAATCTAATTGCAAAATACTTTTAATCTATCTCGAAATTTAAGATAAAATAATATTGCAAAACTATTTCTATAATTTAATTAAATTGTTTCGATTAATTATCGAATTATAAATAATAAATAATAGAATAAATTAAATTAAATCTTAAAAAGTAAAATATTGTTTTTTATAGACTAAATAGAAATTTATTGTCTCTATTAAAAATAATATTTAAAGATAAATTTTAGTTTACAAAAGTATTAATAAATTTAATTATTTATTTCTTAACTAAAAAAGTTATTCTTTTAACTATTATTATAATTTGTTTAAAGAATTTGTCTATTATTAATATAAGAAAATTGTATTTGTTTAACAACTTAAAAAGCGCAAGAATAAAATCGATAATATTAGTATAAAATATTTTTAACTTTATAATAATAGATTTTAGCTATTTGTATAAACAATATTTGATTATATTATTAAACTAATATAATAGATAGTATTTTAGATATCTTTTTAATTGTTTAATTAAATTTCTTATATAATAACTAACAATAATTCTATTATAAATATATAAAAAAAATTGTATATCTATATATTATACAATAGCTTAAAAATTCTTATTTCTATAGTTTTAAAAATATACAATTTTAGTTGTTTGTTTTTTTTGTTTTAAAAATAAATAATTTTTTTTCTAAATTTTAATTAAATATTTTCTATTCTAATTTTTTCTAATTTAATTAATTTTTTTAATATTGTTAATTCTTTTAAAATAATAGTTTTCTTAAAATTCTTTAATATTGTCGAAGTTATTAAAATTATAATAGTAGATTTCTATTTTATTATTTTTAATTTTGTTAATTTTTCTATTATATTTGTTATATTAAATATTAAAATTACAATTTAAATTTCTGCTAAAACTAAAATATTTGTTAAAATAATAATAGTAGATTTTCGTTTTTTTAATATTTATTTTAAATTAATAAAATAGTTTTAAATTTTTTGTTAATTATTATAACTTTTTTTGTATTAACTAAGAAGTATATTGTAAATTTTAAATTACTTTTTATTAATTTTATAGATTTTTGTTAATTTTTTTTTAAAGATTAAAGTTATTTTAATTAAAATTATATAATAAGCAACAATTTTGTTAAGAATTTCTTTGCTTTTAAAATAATCTTTAAAAAAAAAATTTTAAGTAGTTTAAAAAAAATATCTAAAAAAATATTAGATTTTTCTGTTTTTTAATATATATTAAGTAAAAACTAAAAAATATATTAAAAGATATAAATAAAATACAAATTTATACAATTTAAAGAGAAAAAAAACAATTTAATCTATTTTGCTATATCTATTATTGCAAAGTAATTAATAAAAATTATAATCGATTTTTTCGATATATAATTAAGTATATAATAATTTTTTTTAGTATTTATACAAAAGCAACAACTTTTAGCTCTATTAATTAATATCTTTTTTCGATATTATTTAGTATTTTAGAAAGATATAAAATTGTCTAAATATTAATTATCTAAAAAAAAAAATATAAGAATATTGTTTTTTATATAATAGATATAAATTTCGAATTTGTATTTTTTAAACTTGTTGATATTTATAAATATTTATTGTTTAGAATTATAATAATACAATATATTTTTCTTAATAAGTTGTTGCTAAAATATAGGAAAACTTTAGAATTTTATATTAATAAACTTAATATTAATATTTTTGAAATATTATATTTGTATCTTTTTATTTTTAGCTAAAGAATTTTTTAGCAAAATTATTTTAAGATTTTGCAGAACTTCTACTATCTATATATAGTAGATAGTTTTTAATTAAAATTAATTTGTTATTTTTAAATAAATTTTTAAATTTTTAAATATTCTAGAAAAACTAAACTTCTTTAGTATAGCAAACTTTTTTTTAAAAATTTAAAAATTTAAATTGTCAATATATTGTTTTAGTAATATTATAGATAAATATTCGATATATAACTTTTTAAATTTTAAAAAAAATCTTATTTAAAAAAACAAAACAAAAATAATTTTAAAATATATTAAATACTTGTTAATATTACGTAAAAAAATTACAATATTATCGATACAATATTTGCAAAAATTGCAATAAAATCTAAGAAATTTGTCTATCTTATTCTAAATATATAGTATTAATTTTTTAAAATTTATAAAAGTAATATTCGATTGCTCTTTTTTTTTGTAGAAAATAATTGTAAAACAATTTTAATATTTTTTTTTAACTAGAAATTAATAAAACTAATTACTATTATTTACAACAATAATATAAGAGCAATCTTGTAATTTAATTATTATATTTTTCTACAATAGCAAAAAATATAGATTTATAATACTAATAATATTTAGATTTTAAATATCTATTACTATTTTATTCTTTTAAGTAAACTTTTTGTTTAAATTAATATATACAATTTTCTATATTACAAAGATAGAAAATTCAAAAAATATAAAATTCTTAAATTATTTTAGTTTTTTCTATATATATATTTTGTCGAATTTCTTATTAATTAAGATTTTTAATTTCTAACTTAATAAATAAACTTTATATACTAATTTTATATTAATAGTTATTTGTTAATAAATTATTATAAAGATTTCTATATATTTTTCAAAAAAAAAATCTACTATATTGTTAATATTCTCTTAAATTTTTAAATAATAATAAATAATTTTAATATATTTTGCAACTTTGTCGAATAAATTATAAATAATAATATTGTTTTTTAACTAAGTTTTTATTTTCTTTAAAACAATTTTTTTTAAAAAAATATATTTTAGCAAAATCTAATTTTAATAGAATTAAATAATCTTTAAAAAAAGAAATTATTGCAAAAAAATAATTCTTTTTTTTTATAATATAATATTCTTTATCTTTGTATTCTATAATATATTTAATATAGTAACAATTATTTAGTTTTAGTAGAAATTCTTTATTATTGCAAAAATTAATAAACTAAAAATTTGTATTTATAAAATAGATATATATTTTAGATATTATAAACTCGAAAAAAAACTTATATTTAAAAAATTTATTTTTTTCTTTTAAAGTTATAGCAATTTTTGTTGTTAATTTTGCAAGTATTATTTTCTTCTTTATTATACAAATTGTTTAACAAATTTAAATATTATTTTTATTTTTTATTTTGCAAAGTATTGCAATTTTTTTATAAGATTTAAATTTTAGTTTTCGACTTAATATATCTATAACTATTTGTTTCGATTTTAAAATATTTATATCTATAAGAAATTTTGTTTTAAGATTATTTATTAAATAAATTTTGTAATAAATATAAACAATTATTTTATTATTATTTTTGTTTTTGTTTTTTAAATAAATATTTATAAAAAACTATTTGTTCGAAATATATTTTGTTGCATCTATATCTTTTAATAGAATCGAAAAATATTTTCTAATCTTTATATTAAATATTTTTGCTTTAATAAAAATATAATCTATTATAGATATATTGCAATTAGAATTTATACAAAAAAATCTTATTAAATTGCCAATATTATATTTAATTATTACTATAATATTATATTATATTTTAAGAACTATTTTGTTCTTTTTAAAAGATATTGTTGTAAAAATTATTATCTTTTGTACTATTATATTCGAAAAAGCTATTTTCGAAAACTAATATTATTAAGAATTTTTAAAGATAAATTTTAATTGCTTCTATTAATTATTTTTTTGTATAATTATATATAAATATAAAGTTTGTTTCTAAAATTAAAAATATTCTAATATTGTTAACAAATTAATTTTTTAACAATATTTTTTTGTAAAAAGATATAATATATTATATTAACAAAAAAACTATTAATATTTTTGTTATTTTTCTTGTTATTATTTTTCTTTCTATTAAAAATCTTTTTACAAAAATTAGTTTTACAATTTTAAAAAAATATTGTTTTAATATTTGCTAACGCGTAATTGTAATATATTTTTATTTATTTTTTATTTTTTTAATTTAATTTTTGTTCAAATTATTAAAGTATAACTAAATCTACTAATATATTATTTGCAAATCTAAAATTTAAAGAAAAAAATTTGTGCTATTTGTTTTGTAATAAAACAAAAATTTGTTATATTCTTTTTTTATAATAGAAATTTTATTCAAATTGTATAATTTGTTTTAATAGAGATTAATATTATTAACAATAATTATTAGCAATTATTTTGTTAAAAATAAAACAATCTTTTAATTTTAGATATTTTAAATATTTAATTAACTTAAATAAATCTAAATCGAATTCGATTTAAATATATTTGTATTTTAGTAATTTGTATAAACTTCTATTTTGCTATTAATATAAGAAAATTCTAATTTTCTTCTTAATAGAAAAAGTTTTGTTGCAAAAAAAAAAATTCGACTAATAAAATAAGAAATTTTACTAATATAAAGAAAAGTAAAATTTTTAATAATTTAAACAAAAGTTTTTTTGTTTTTACTTAAAATAGCAATTAAAAAAAATATATATAAAAAAAAATTTATCTATTTATATCTACAAACAATTATAACAAAATTTGTTATAAACTTTTAATCTATTTTTCGATTTATTCGAAGATTAACTTTCTTTTTTATTTTGTTTTTTTATTTTTTCTTAAAATAAAACAATATATTGTTATATTTTCTTTTAATTTGCTATTAATTTGTCGAATTTTTAAACTAAAATATTTACTATTAACAACAATATAATTATTTAAAACTTTAACAATAAGTAATTTTAAATTTAGATTATTTTAATTAAGTTTTTATTTAAATTTGTCTATATAATATACAACTATATATTTTGTATATATATATATAGACTAATTGCGTCGGATTAAATTATCGAGTTCGAGTCAAGTATTCGATTCGAATTGAATTAGATCGATTTCAAAAGTTGAAACCAAATTGTCGATTTAATTTCTAATATTGAAATTGACAATTTAATTCGATTTCTAGAGTTAAAATTAAAACTTGATTCGAAAAAATCGATCTAAATTGTTAAGACTACTATTTTTAGTAAATTTAATTATTTTTAGTAATAATTAATTATTTTTACTAATAATTATTTATTAATAATTAATTAATAATTTAATAGAAATAATTTTTCTATTTAATTTAATTAATAAATATAGTAGATTATTTTTATATTATATATTACTATTGTATATTATCTAGAAAATAATTAAAAAAAACTAATTTTATACTATTTTTAGAATTCTTGACATTCTTGACGATTTACTTCGATTCCTAATATTGGAATTAAGAATCGAGTTAAATCGATTTAATTTAATTCCAAAATAATAGAAATCGAATTAGATTTTAGATCGATTTCTAATATTAAAATTATTAAGTTAAATTAATTTTAATAGTTGGAACCGAAACTTAATCTAACAATTAATCTATATATATACAACTTTTTTTTGTTCTACAAATTCTTTATAAAAAAGATTTTTTAATTTAGTTTATTTTAAGTTGTTAATATAGAGATTTTAAATTATTTTTTTAAATAGTAAAAAATATATTTTAATCTATTAAGCAAAACTATTATTGTATCTTTTTTATTTTAAATAAAATTATTTAATTATTAGTACAATATATTATTTCAAAAGTATATAGATATATAATTTCTAATTTTCTTTTTTCTAATAATAGTAATATAGTTGTTTATTCTACAACAAAAAGTATATATTTTTTAATAAATAGTTTTTTTTTCGATAGTAACAATATTGTTTTTGTTATAGAATTTTTTAAAATCTAAATAAAAATAGTCTAAATTAGAGACTCGAAATATAATATTATTTTCTAAAATATTATTATTTGCTAATTTAAATAGTTTTAAAGAATTTTGTTGTTTTAAAAAGTTTTATTAATTAGTAGAATTAACTAAATTTAAAAAATCGATAGATAGAAATAATTTGTTTAATTAAATATTATAATTTACTAATATTTTAGTTATTGTCTAATTAATAAATTTTTATATAATAGAATTATTTAATAGATCTTTATTTTTTGCTATAGCTAATAATATTGTTTGTAATATATTTATTTAAATAAACAAAATATCTTTTTTTTAATTGTTTTTAAATATTTTGTTTGTTTTTTTTTTTTTTTTGAAATATCGATAATACAAGTTTCGAAAAAGTTTGATTCGAAAAATATTTGTATTAAAAAAATATAAATTTGTTTTAAAAGTCGAGAAAAGTCTTCTATATAAATAAAATAGAAAAAATTAATAAAATAGATATAGAAAAATCGAACAAATATCGATTTTTTCTTAATATAGAAATAATATCGATTTTTTAAAATTGTATAATAATATATAAAATTAAAGATTCTAAGCTCTATAAAATACTTTTTTTTTAATAAATTTTCTAACTTTCTAATCTATAAAAAAGAAAAGAAACTAAAGTAAATTAAAATTTGTTAATAAATTTCTATATTTGTTACAAAAGTTTTTACTACTTTTATAAAAATTAATTAATTTATAATCTAATTTAATAAATAATAGAACAATTTTGCAAATTTTAACTATTTATTAATTCTAATTGCTATATAGATAGTTATTAACTTAAAAGTATTGTTTAGTATATTTTGCAAAATAGACAAGAATTTCTTAAATTATTTTAACAAAAATTTGTTAATTTTAATTAAAAAATTGTTAAGTTTTTATATAAGTTTTATAATTTTGTTCGATAGTTCCAACAAAGATATTGAAATTGCTAACAAGAAAAGAATATAAAATACCAATTAAAAGAAAGATATAAAATACTAATAAAATATTTTCTTTTTAATAAATAATTTCTACAATAGAAAAGCAGACTTTACAAAATAATAAAGCAAACTTCTAAAAAACAGAAATAATAGTAAAATAATTCTCTCTAATAATCTATTTTTTTATAGATAAGAAAATAAAAAGTTTGAAGCTATTAAATGATACAAAAACGCACTGAAAAGAGAATAGTAATAATAGAAATTGTAATTGTATTGCTAGCTAAAAAGAGAAAAGTTCTCTAGATCTAAATACTACTATATTAAGAAATATCTTGTTAAGCAAGAAATATTCTATCTAGAAGAAAAGTACAATAATTGTAATAATATTTTAAAAGTATATTATAAGCTTATTTTAGTTATATTAGTAATTTAGATTCTATATCTTTAAAGCAAATCTACTATTATATTTAATATACTCGAGAAACAAGTATTCTAAACATAATACTTAATATACTCGACAAACAAGTTTTATAAGCAATTATATTTGTTATACTTAACAAATAAGCAAAACAAGCAATTAGTATTTTCTTAATATATAGAAATTTAAATACAATTTTTTTATAGAATGTATTTAATTTATTATAAATTTTAATTTACTATTATAATTATTTAAACTACAAACTTTTGTTATTAAGTAATTGCTAGTATTGTTTAAAGATATCTATAGATTTCTTTAATAATATAAATTATCTCCAATATTTTTGTAAGAAATATTAATAAAATATTTTAAAATATTTTAAAAATATTTGTATCAAATTAATGCATTTTTATTTCGAATACTAGTTTATTAGTACTATATTAATTATTAATTATACAAGACAACAAAATTAGAATTAACAAATTTAATATCTATTATAGAGATTATATTAATCTAAAAAACTAATTTATACAAATAAATATCTATTTTATTTTCTATTTTATTTTAGTAAATCAAAAAAAAAAATTCTATTAATATTTTTTAGAAAAAGAGTTTAATATTAACTTAAATTATATTTACAAAAATATTTAAAAAATAATAACAAAATTTTTTATATAATATTTATAGACTTAAACAAGTTTAAAAAAAAGTTTCGAAAAATCTTTAAAATATTTAACAAAAAACAAATTATAAAAAAAATAATTTAGTATTTAATTTAACGAATTTCTATAGCAAACTATATAGCTAGATTTTAGAAATATATTAATCTAATTAAGTAAAATAATATTGTATTTATAACAATATTTCGACAAAATTTAAAAAATAATTTAAAAAATAAAATTATATATAATAGAAGAATTCTTAGCAATATATTTAATTTTATTAAACTAATTATTAATTTCGACAACAAATTATATAAAAAAATTATAAAAAAAAGATACAATTAATTTTAAGAAAAAGCAAAAATCTTTTTTAAGTTAGCAATTAAATATTAGTAAAAAGAATTTTGTTTTAATTAGAAATATAGCAATTTAGATTATTAAAAATCTATATCTATAAAATTAAATTTTATTTAACAATATAAAAAGAAAAATCTAAAAGAAAGCAAAATAACAAATTTTCAAAAATATACTATTTATATAATAAATCGAATTATTTTGCAAAAAATTATCAATTATAAAACTTAATAAATTGTCGACAAATTAATATTATATTAAAAAAGATATCTAATAGTTAAAACAATATTAGAAATTAAATTGATATAAAAACAAATATTTTCGAGATTAAATTAAACAATAATTACTATTTGATAGAAAATTCAAATTAGTTATAGAGAATTCTAAATAAAATATTATTAAATAAGATACTTGTATCTATATAGAAAATTAATTAAATACTTAATAAAATTATAAAAGTAAAACAATTAAAAATATTATACTTTTATTTAACAATAGATTCGAATAACAAATATAACTAAAAGAACTTTTACAAATATTTAGATAATATTACAAAATATCTTAACGCTTTAACTAACTTATTAAGAAAGAAATAAATAAATTAAGTTGTAAATAAATACAAAAAGCACTAGAAAACAATATTATTAAAAAAAAATTTAATAAAATCGAACAATAACTAAACAATATTAGTTTATTTAAAAAAACAATAAATTAAATTAAAAAATATACAATATTTAGTTAAACAATTTGTTATAATAATTTATACTAAATTTATCTAAATAATAAAAAAAAAGTTAACTAATTTTTTAAAAAGTTAAAGTTATTAACTTATATTGACAATTTCGGAATTCTTGTTAATAGTACTATTAGTAACTAATAATTAAATTAGCTAATATGTCGATATATTTGCTTTATATAATTAAGCGCAAGATTAGATTGCAATTAGTAGAATTTGTAGACGCATAATTAACACGCGTTTTGCTAAGATCTAATCTTGTATATTGCTAAGTCTTATAACACAAACGCAATTTACGAGCGCTATTTACGAACGCATTCTACAAGCGTATTTCACGAATATATTATTAATTATTATGCGCACAACACAATTACGCAATAGAGATATTCTCGTTAACGTATAACTTGTCTATAGAAATCTTACAAATTGTTTAATTTTGTTATACAAATTACTATAATATAGACAAGTAACAAATAAAGACGTAAACAAAGCATTGCGAGAGTTTGTATGCATCTTGAATATCAAAATTGAACTTCTACCAAGCAAGCGCCAAGACTTTTGCTGCTAAATAGATTCTAGACTAGCTAATAGTTAAATTAGCAATTTTCGCAACAAGCACTTTCTAAGTAGAGATCCCGGAATTGCCAATATAATATAAGAAAAAAGTTTAATATAAATAGATACTTAAAGCAAAAATCTTAGTATTAAAACAAAAAAAAATTTGAATTTTTTAATAAAAAATATATTAGAAAAATACAATATATTAGTTTAACAACAACAATTAAATTTAACAATATATATATAATACTTTATTATATTAGTTAATATTAACAATTATCGACTTACTATAATAGTTAATTCTAATATAATAAATAATTTATAGTTGGAACTTTTATTAAAAAAGAAGAATACTTTGTTTAAAAAAAGTCTAATATATACAATCTAATAGTTATAAATAGAAATTTATTACTTAATAAAAACAGAAAAGTAAATAAAAAAACAAAATTACTATTAATAGCTATTTAACAATATTACAAAAAACTAATTTTTAATATAGTAAAAATAGTTATTTATAATATTATTTTAGAAATATTTTAATTAAAACAATACTATTTAGAAATTAACTAAAATATACAAGTACTTAGATTTGTATAATATAATTATATAATTTATATTTAATCTATATATTAATAGTATTTAATAATAAATAATAAATTAAATTAAGAATTAATTGTAAATAGCAAACTTATATTTTTGCAAAAAAACAATTTAATAGAGTTTAACTTAATAAATATTAATAGAAATTAATTAAACTACAAAATTAAAATAAATAAATAAAATTACAAATTTTCTAAAAATCTTAAACTATCTAATATAATAAAGAAATTGCTAAAGTATATATTATAAATATACAACAATTAAAAGTATCTATTTTAAGAAAAAAAAATAGTAGAAACTCTCTTTAAATATTAATTGTAAAATTATAAAATTAAATTTAAATTAGACAAACAATTTATGTTTAAATTTATATACATTTTATTTAAGAAAAAACTTAAAGTATTTCGCGAATATTTAACAAAAAACAAAAAGACAAAATTTATTAAAAAATCTTAATTATAAATAGAATATTTGATTTTCTTTATATTAAAAAAATAGAATTTTTTATCTATATATTAATTATCAAAAACTAAATAATATTACAATTAAGATTTAATATTTATTATTTAATATTAGTAAACTTTAAAATTAATTATTTGAAGCAAAATACTTTACTAAACTAAACTTGCAAAAAATATATAATTAGATTAAAATAAAAACTAAAAAATAATAAAAAATAATAAAAAATAATTTTTTGTATATAGTATAAATTATATAAATATACAATAATACTATTTAAATTTACAAATATTTTAACAATATATTAAAAAATAATTAATAATATATTAT
>JAABUS010004016.1_pt1 | contig 22329 bp, 19 predicted proteins | sample 5560161 | NCBI WGS metagenome assembly JAABUS01 (sample SAMN10711885, study PRJNA513376) | rock metagenome | isolation source: Antarctica rocks | place: Antarctica: Victoria Land, Trio Nunatak nord | collected 2016-01-04
AACAAAATGAGCGTCATCAACGCCGTCAGAAACAAACTTATCCTACGCATTTTTGCCTGTGTCAACCAAAACAGGCCCTACGAAAATAATTATACAAAAGCAGTTGCGTAAATCATAGAAATCGACCCTAAGGGAGAAATCTTCTTTCAATTATAACAAGTAATAACAAGATATCTCCCTTCGATCGAGATGAGGAAACACTAATTTTATGCCGATAAAAGAAGCATCAGAAGCAATACAGTTGGTGTAATCGAAACAAGATTTCTCCCTTCGGTCGAAATGACAACCAACTAAATCCCTAAAGCTTCACAAGCTTTTTCAGCAGCCAGTTTTTCGGCAGTTTTTTTGTTGAATTCTTTTCCGCTACCTAAAACTTCACCATCAATATTGGCTTGCACGGTAAACAGTTTTGCATTTTCACCTTGCTGGTTGGTAATCAGTTCAAAACTAACGTCCTTGCCATGGCGCTGGCACCATTCAATCAGCTTACTTTTAAAATTGGTTTCCGTTTTTTCCAGTGTATGGATATCGATGTGAGATTTAATAATGCGGTTGATGAGAAAATCTTTTGTAAAATCGTAGCCTTTATCTAAATAAACCGCGCCAACCAAAGCCTCAAAAGCATCGCCCAGCAAAGAACTTTGCCTGCTGGTATTGATTACGCGGCTGTCAAATTCAATTAATTGTTCAAATCCTAATTTCCTGCCTAACTGGTTTAAATTGATGCGGCTTACTATTTTAGAACGTAATTCAGTCAAAAATCCTTCATCTTCATAAGGATACATCTTGAAAAGTATTTCGGCCACAACAGAACCCAAAACAGCATCACCCAAAAATTCCAGTCTTTCGTTGCTGTTTTTAACGCCTTTTTTTATAACCTGCGCGGCAGATTTGTGCCGGAAAGCCAAACGGTAAAGCATTAAATTGCCTGGTACAAAGCCCAAAAGGTTCTTTAACAATTTAACGTATTTTCTGCTGGGAGATAAATAAAGCTTATAAAACCTTAAAACCGGCATTCAATACTATTCTTCGTATTTTTTGAAAATAACAGAAGCATTGTGGCCGCCAAAACCAAAAGTATTGCTCTGGGCAGTACGAACCAAGCGTTTTTGGGCCTGATTAAAGGTGAAGTTTAATTGGGGATCAAACTCAGGGTCATCCGTAAAATGGTTGATAGTAGGAGGGACGATGTCATTTTTGACAGCCAGAATAGCGGCAATTGCTTCGATAGCACCAGCTGCACCAAGCAAATGGCCAGTCATGGATTTGGTAGAACTGATGTTCAATTTGTAGGCATCTTCTCCAAATAAACTCACGATAGCTTTGGCTTCGCTGATGTCTCCCAGCTGTGTAGAAGTACCGTGGACGTTGATGTAATCAATATCACTGGTGGTCAAATTTGCATCGCGCAAAGCATTTGTCATTACCAGGCGTGCACCCAAACCTTCCGGGTGAGGGGCTGTAATGTGGTTCGCATCGGCACTCATGCCACCACCAATCAGTTCAGCATAAATTTTTGCACCTCTCGCTTTCGCGTGTTCAAGGCTTTCTAAAATAAGGGCACCTGAACCTTCTCCTGCTACAAAGCCGTCACGGTCTTTGTCAAATGGGCGGGATGCTGTTTTTGGGTCATCATTTCTGGTAGAAAGTGCGTGCATGGCGTTAAATCCGCCCATTCCGGCTTCATTGATAATGGCTTCAGATCCACCGGAAATCAGCACATCTGCCGTACCCAAACGGATGTAATTAAAAGAATCAATCAAAGCATTGGTACCGGAAGCACAGGCAGAAACGGTAGAAAAATTGGGGCCGCGCAAACCATATTTGATAGAGATATGACCTGGTGCAATGTCCAGGATCATTTTTGGAATAAAGTACGGATTGTAACGCGGTGTTCCGTCACCTTTTGCAAAATTGGAAACCTCATCCAAAAAGGTTTTTAAACCACCAATGCCCGCGCCCCAGATCACGCCGATCCGGTTAGTATCCAAATTAGGAAAATCGAGGTTGGCATCGTGCACAGCTTCATCCACAGCAACCATCGCGTAATGAACAAAGGGGTCCATTTTGCGTGCTTCTTTTCTGCCAAAAATTTCCTCGGCAGAAAAATTTTTTACTTCGCAGGCAAACTTGGTCTTAAACTTCGTAGTGTCAAAACTCTTAATGAAGTCAGCACCGCTTACTCCGCTAAGCAAAGCATTCCAATAATCCGGAACATTATTACCAATCGGAGTAAGTGCGCCAAGACCTGTTACAACTACTCTTTTTAACTCCATTTAATGTGTAAAAGCGCTATTATTTAACGTTTTTTTCCAGGTATGCGATAGCCTGGCCTACTGTACCGATGTTTTCTGCCTGATCATCAGGGATAGCTACATTAAATTCTTTTTCAAATTCCATGATCAGTTCTACAGTATCCAAAGAATCTGCACCTAAATCATTTGTGAAACTTGCTTCTGGCGTAACTTCGTTCTCGTCAACACCTAATTTTTCTACGATAATTGCTTTTACTCTGGAAGCGATATCAGACATAGTCTTAGTTTTTATGGGTTAAATAAATCTGTGCAAAGAAAAATAAATTAAATCAATTATCAAACCTAACAAAAACTTTTGCCCGCATAAACAAGTTGCAGAAAAAATACTGTTTTTATCTGTGTTTTTTTGTACCGAAAATTAAAGATTATTAGTAAAAGCATTATATCGTAAAGCTATTTATGGTTTCATTTGTATCTTGAAATATTTTTATAATTTATACTATTGAACAGGCAAATATTAAGCTTTGAGTTGGACCTTGATTTTATATTGATTGCGATCACGTCGCAATTAAAAGACTACAGGCTTTGCTACCACATCAACAAAGAACTTAATGCAGATTTCAGGAAGGTTAATGATTACGAGCTAAACCTGTTTGCGGGTAATGCGCCATTGCAGTTTTCGCAGTATTTTTATCAGATCAAAGCATCACAAACAGAATTTTATATCATTTCCAACCATAGCGCAACCGGTTTTTTAATTCCTGAAATGGGAAAAGTAAATTATTTTATGCTGATCAAAAATCACTTTGATGAAGAAGACCTGGACAGCATGATTTCCAGGCTGAAGCAAATCGGAACTATTAAAACGGTGTTGCGGGTCAATCCAAAACGCATCAAATCAAACGAAAACCTGTTATTTTAAACAATTCCATTCTTAGTGTGAAAATTACACTAATTTTGCTTGCATAAAAGAAGCACGATAAAACCTTAACCTTATTATATACATGAAAATTGCGCACAAAAGAACAAAGATAGTTGCTACGCTGGGGCCGGTTTCCTCGCAAAAAGAGATGCTTTTATCTTTAATCCGGGCCGGTGTTAATGTTTGCAGGCTAAATTTCTCCCACGGAAAACAGGCAGACCATCAGATAGCGATTGACAATATCCGCGAAATTAATGAGCAATACAAGCTGAATGTAGGTATTCTGGCTGATTTGCAAGGCCCAAAAATCAGGATCGGTATGGTAAAAGAAGGTGGTGTACAACTGATTAACGGCACTACCATCAACATGACAACCAATGAATGTGTGGGCGATGAACATCAGATTTATATTACCTACGAAAGCTTCCCGAAAGATGTGGTAGCCGGTGAAATTATTTTGCTGGACGATGGCAAATTGCAAATGAAAGTCAAGGAAACCAACAATCGTGATACTGTTGTTTGCGAAATTGTTCATGGTGGTATTTTAACTTCCCGTAAAGGTGTTAACTTACCGAATACCAAAGTTTCTATCCCGAGTTTGACAGAAGAAGATTTGTTTAACCTTGATTTTGCATTGAAGAATGATGTAGAATGGATTGGTTTGTCTTTCGTTCGTAATGAAACAGATATTGTTGATTTAAAGCGTATTATCAGCCGTAGCGGCAAGTCTGCAAGGGTAATTGCAAAAATAGAAAAACCCGAAGCTATTGAACATATTGATGCGATTATTGAAGCAACAGACGGCGTAATGGTTGCCCGCGGAGACTTGGGTGTAGAAATGCCGATGGAGCAAGTCCCTTTACTGCAAAAAATGATTGCCCGAAAATGCCGTGCGGCTTCCAAACCTGTAATTGTAGCTACGCAAATGCTCGAAAGCATGATTACCACGCCAAGGCCAACGCGCGCTGAAGTGAATGATGTGGCCAACTCGGTTTTGGATGGTGCAGATGCGGTGATGCTAAGCGGAGAAACTTCTGTTGGCGAATTTCCGGTGATCGTGATTGAAACGATGCAGAAAATCATCAAGAATGTAGAAGAATTTGGTTATCCTTTCCATACGCCAAAACCGGTGAACGAAAAATCATCCACAGCTTTATCTGATGCAGTTTGTAGTTCTGCCGTTTATTTGTCTGAACATACTAATGCTGCCGGGATTGTAACGATGACCTCTTCGGGATACACAGCGTTCGAAATTTCCAGCCATCGCCCCAAAGCCAACACTTTTATTTTTACCCGCAACCGCCATTTGCTGCGGACGCTGAGTTTATTGTGGGGCGTTCGAGGTTTTTATTATGATAAATTCGATACCAATTCTACCGACGAAAGTATTGAAACAATCAACGAAATTTTGAAAAGCCAGAATTTGGTAGAAGCAGGCGATGTGGTGATCAATACCGCTGCAATCCCGATGGAGAAAAAAGGAAGGACCAACATGATCAAAGTTAGTACGATCTAATTTAGATCATATTTTATAGATGCAAAAGCGCGTCCTTTTTAATTAAAGGATGCGCTTTTTTGCTTGTAAAGATTATAATTGAAATGCTTCTTTTATCGTACTAAAATTATAATTGGATATTTCTTAAAAATCAACTTGTCAATTTTATAGTGCTAAAAGAAGCATTCAATTTTTATTGCGATGCTTCTTTTATCGTGAAGTTGTTTAAACTTATTTGCGCTTCGTACCTATACTTCTTTTATGGCATTAAATTATAAGGTCATCCCCCTTAACCCCCTTTAAAGGGGGAAGCCTATCGCAGACCTTAACAACGATAGAACGGTATAAGCCCTGTTTCCCCCTTTGAAGGGGGTTAGGGGGATGAATTGATTTTACTTTTAATAATTTTTATGCTATGCAGTAGAAAACAAAAAGTTTAAACAACTTCCGTGCTAAAATTGTAATTGGATATTTTTTAAAAATCAACTTGTCAATTTTATAGTGCTAAAAGAAGCATTGTAAATGGATAATTACTTTTGATTTGAAATCAGTTCCAACAAACTTTCTGTTTTAATAGGTTTTTCTAAAAAGAATTTTACAGACTGATAACTACTGATTTTCTCCCTGTTGGTTTTGCTGATCGAAGAAGTTAAAGCACAAATAATATACTTGTCCTGGATGTTTGTTGGTAATTTTTCAAACTCTTCTACAAATTCAAACCCATCCATCAAAGGCATATAAATATCTAAAATAATAATATTTTTTTCAGGTTGAACGTCAACCTCAATACTTTTGTTATATATATGATTGTAAGCTTCTTGCGCGCTTGAAAAAGAAAAAATATTTACATTTATACCCAACGTTTGCAGCCTTTTTTTAATCAGATAAGAATCTTCCTTGCTATCGTCAATAATAATAATGTTGGTTTGTTGGTGCATCTTATCTTGTAGGTATTGTAACGTAGAATGTTGTCCCTTCATCAAAAACAGAAGTTACTTGTATTTCTCCAACTAATTTTGTAACAGCGTCTTTAACATTGTACAACCCAATCCCGGACCCAACTTCTTCTGCAGTGGCCCTAAAAAACATATTGAATATATCGCCCAAATGTCTTTCTAAAATCCCGATCCCATTATCTTTAATTTGAATATTTGCTATTCCTTTTTTTACTTTTACATCCAAGCTTACCTGTTTATCAGGGTTGTTTTTTCGTTGATATTTAAAAGCGTTAGACAGCAAATTGTTCAATATAATTTTGAGCGACATTTCATCTGTCCGGAAAGATTCCTCTTGCTCTATATTTGTTTTAAAAGTGATGCTTTTTAAAGCCGTTGTAATTTTAAAAGCTTCTGCCTGTTCTTTTACAACATCTTCAAACCTGATGTCCTTTATTTGGAGTTCACCTTGCTTCAAGCTATAATAATCATGGATATTGAGGATAAAAGCATCAAGCTTTTTTACGGATTTTTCCATCAGCCGCAACATTTCTTTGATTTCTTCTATATCATCAATGTATTGTGCCACGTCTGTTGCGCCCAAAATACTAAGCAATGGCCCCCGGATATCATGCGTTACACTGTAGGCAAATTTTTCCAACTCATTGTATGCTTTCTGCAGTTCAATGTTTTTTACGGAAAGCATTGAAGTAACCATGTAGTATTTATTGGCCTGTTCAATAGTGGATAGAACTTCTTCCGTGGCCCAGGGCTTTTTAACGTACCTGAAAATATTGCTCCGGTTGATGGATTCAATTACAGAGTCAATATCTGCGTATCCGGTCAGTAAAATCCGCACGGGCAGCGGATATAAGTTTCTGATTTCTTCAAAAAACTCTACACCAGTCATATCCGGCATCCGCTGATCACAAAAAATGATACGGATATCTTTGTGCTTTTCAAGTTGCTCACGGGCCTCGATGCAATTATTGGCAACCAAAATATAATATTCTACCCTGAATGATGCTTTGAACCCAACCAGGTTATTCATCTCGTCGTCTATATATAAAATTTTGATTCTATCGCTGCTGTCCACTTTCGTATTCTGCTATAGGTGCTTCAAACACTAAATTTAATTTGATAATAAATTCGGTACCGATCCCTTCGGTAGAATTTAAATAGATTTCGGCATTGTGTTTTTTAATAGTATTGTAAACGATAGACATGCCCAATCCGGTCCCTACGCCAACATTTTTTGTTGTAAAGAATGGCTCAAATATTTTATTTTTTGTTGCCTCAGTCATTCCGGTGCCATTGTCTTTTATTCGGATGGTTAAATGTTGATCATCATTTGTAGTGGTAATTTCTAAAAGACCACCATTTTGGTTGTTGAATTTTTCCTGGATTGCAAATACAGCATTAGAAATAATATTCAAAAATACCTGATTTAATTTTCCCGGATAACATTCAATTACCGGAACATTTCCCAAACTTTTAATCACCTGGATTTTATTACCAATCAGATTATTTGCAATGATTAAAGTAGAATCTAAACCTTCATTGATATCCGCTTTTTTCAAATCATCTTCATCCAGGCGGGAAAATATTTTTAACCCTTTTACAATATCGGCCGTTCGGGTTGCACCTTCGTGTATACCATTCAGCAGATGGTTAATTTCTATTTTAAGATAATCTAATTCAATTTCTTCCTTGTAATCATCTATCTGCTGCTGTTTTTCTTCGATGGTAGCATCCGACAAACCTACGGATTCTATATTGGTAATCGCATCAACCAGTACATCCACATCACGCCTTAGCGGTGCTATATTTGACGTAACAAAATTGATAGGATTGTTGATCTCATGTGCAATCCCGGCAGTCAGTTGCCCTAAAGAAGCCATTTTTTCAGCTTCCACCAATTGCATTTGTGCTTCTTTCAAGTCGGTAAGTGTTTTGTTTAAGTTTTTATTGGTGGTTACCAGCTCACTGGTCCGTTCTTCTACATTACGTTCGAGGATTACATTTTGTTCTCTGGCCATTCGTTCATTTTCCTGTACTGCGGATAATGTTTGCGCCTGGGATTGTTCTTTTTCTTTTTTGTAGATGTTTATTTTATCAGCAAGGGCGAAGGAGAGTAATATGACTTCTAAAGCAGAGCCAATTTGGAGTGAATTAGAAGTGAAATTGTTGTAAGGTAGTATTGCAAAATCTTTTAAAACGAAAATAATTGCTCCAGCCAGCAAAAATGACCATGATACTAAAAAAAATTTTGCAGGTCTGTAGCCTTTTTTGATTATTAGATATGCACAATAAAATAAAATTAAAGATCCAATTATAGTAGTTAATTGTAAAACTATGAAACTTATTCTATATAAACCAATAAATACTAAAGTAATATCCAATAATAAAACTCCGATTATTATATTTAGAACTTTATTTAGGGAAGGAGTATTTGTTCTAGTTCTTAAAAATACTTTTGTAAAAAACGTAGCACTAATGTTAGCCAATGCAGGAAATATAAAAATACTTATTTTTGTTAACGGAACATTATCAGACCAAAGATATTTAAATGTATAACCCTGTAGAGATCCTTGTACTAATATAATAAGTAAAATATATACAACATAATATAAATAAACAGGATCGCGTACTGTAAAATAAATAAATAGATTATACAATAGCATTACCAGTAAACTTCCTAAAAATATTCCAAAAATTAAATCCTTTTTAATCAAATTTTCGAAAACTGTTTTTTGCGTACCTAAAGAAATTGGAAGCATAACTTGATCACTACTATTTAATTTGATGTAGTAGGTTTTTATTGTGCCTTTTGGAACTGTTAGGTTGAATAAGTAGTTTTGGTTATCAAAAAATCTTGTGTTGAAAGATCTTGATATTCCTTCGTTAATAATTTTAGTTATTCCATTTTCTGTATAATAAAGTAACGATATATTATTTAATGTTGGTTGAGCTACTTCTAATAGTATTTCATCAGAAGAGCTTGTGTTAAGAATTGAAAATTTTATCCAAAAAGTCGAATTAGTAACTCCTAAGTTTGGAACTATTTTATCACTTACTTCAAAGTGTTTAGATTTATAAACTTCAGAAAAAGGTAGAACATTACTCTTGTCTTCAAGAATCGATATACAATTTCCAATACGCATTAGTTTATTAATATCTGAAAAAACTATAGGCTTTAAAGGTGCTGATATCAAACATGTGTTTTTAAGAAATAAAAAGTATAAGATCGTAATTATAAGCTTGTATTTATTTAACACTTTCTATGTTTTTATAATGTTAGTTATATTATCAATTGATATATCTGCCTGGAGCGATAATATTTTTTGGGTCGAACACGGTCTTAATCTTCTTAAGAAGATTGTTATATGTGTTAGTACTATCTGAGTTTTGTTTTTCTGTTTTCATACCAAAAGTTGTGTTTCTGTAAGCATAAAATCCATTCTCATTTAACGTTTTGTTAATATTAGTATAACATTCAATAGCTTTTTGATCATCTTCAATTAAATCACGATCCCATGCAATAGAAGCAATAATATTTATTGCACGTTCCGACATACATTGTAAAGAGATCGAAGGTTCAAAAGAATATTTTTTTATTGTGTCTACAATGATTTTGACTGCTAATTCTATATCTTCTTTAGTAAATGGCACAACAGGACAAATCCATATCATACCACATTTGTCTCTATCAGGATTCATATCTATCGGAATAACTTGTTTTTTCCTCCAGTATGTTTGTCTTATAGCTATTTCGTTGGGTATACCAATATATTTCCCTAATAAAAAATTTTTTAAATCGTTATTACTATTTTTATGAGTGCCTTGATAATGTGCTTGTAATGTTTCTAAGATTTCTTTTTTAGATACTTCTACTAAATCGATACTTTCGACTTCATCATTAATTGCTTCTTTAATAATATTACATTGGATTCTGCTGTGTTCTAAATTCATTGAACGTATGCTAATTTCTCCGTTCCATGCACTTATGACATTACTTATACCAATACTATCTTTTAAAAGTTTCATAACTGATTCTACTGAATCAATTTTGGGATCAAATTCATCAAAAGGATATTGTTTTATAGTCGAAACAACTCTTACATCATTGTAAATAGTAAAGGTGGGTCTTATTAAACCATTAAGTGATAGTTTTCTTAAAATGTCAATAACTTGAGGAAGTTTTTCAGTGTTTTTAATTTTATAAAATATCAATGAAAGGTATTCAGGTACAGGTATTAGCCACATTGTCATTTTTGTAACTATGCCAAAATTAGATTGTGAGAATAAGCCATCTAAACTAGGGCCTATGCCCCATTTGTAAACTTTTGCAGTAGTTGAATCACCGAAATGTCCAAAACCAGTTTTTATAATATCACCATTAACTAACATAATTTCCAAATCACAAACAGTGGAAAATCTATCAGCATATAAACCTGTTCCAATTCCTCTATCTAAAGCATTTCCAATTAGGCTTGAGTCTTTACTACTTCCTGTAGCACTAATGATCAGTTCCGAATTTTTTTCACGAAGAAAATCAAAAAGTTGTTGAAAGGTAACCCCTGGTTCAATAGTAACGTAACCTAAAGTTTCATTATAATCAATAATCTTGTTAAACTTACTCAGGTCAATTATTATACTATTAGTATGAAGTGGTACTTTAGATCCATATCCCCAATTTTTACCTTTACTAATAGGATATAATAAAATACTATGTTTACTTGCAAGTAGTAAACAACTTTTTAAAATATTGATATCTTCAGGATAAATAATGGCAACAACTTTTTCATCAGTCTTATAGTTTGTCTGTTCGGCTAAATGTAATATATCAGCTTGTGTTATTAGATTATTTTCTCCTAATAAATCTTTAAATTGGTTAAGTATTTTTTCTTCAATCATATTTTTTTGTTATTAGTTATAATGTTTTATTTTTAAATTATATCTAAGTTCCATTTTTTGTCCTCGTGGTCCAAACTCTATCTTATTTTGGATAGGATTATCTCTCATGTCTAAAATTTTATTTCTTTCCTCTATACCTGCGGTTGATAATGTCGGCACGTCATTTACTAATGCAGCTGTTGCTATCAAGTCTTCTTTCGGATAATAAAAAGTACCGTTATTGCCTAAAGAAGTCTCAACTAAAAAGCCCATTTTTACAGAGCTTTTTACTGTAGCAGGCGCACATAAAGCAAATAAGGTATTTAATTTTAATTGTGTTGATATTGCTATTCCAATCCAGCCTAAATATCGGGCACCAAGTCCTAAGCCTGCAACTTCTCTTGAGTTCCAAAGTCCACACAATTCCCCCGTTCCGTTTATTGATAACTTGTTTATTAAGTGGTGGATATTAGGATCAAACTTTGCAAGTGCTTTTTCAATAGGTAGTTCAAATTTGTCGCTAACTACTTGCACACGTGCCCCACCGCAAATTATTTCTGAATTATCGACTTGTTGAATGGTAATAACATAAGTATTTGGATCATCAAACCACTCTGTATTTGCAGAAGTGATCATAGTTATGCCAAAACTTTTTAATACATTGATATGTCCTTCTACATACTTAGAACAAGCATCTGTATCATCAATTGCTTTAAATGCTTTTATATTAAATTCTACGTCATTCATATATATAATGTATATAATGAGTTTTTAGAATACATATAAATCTCTTTTTATTTAAATTAACAATTATCACTATGCTTTGAAGATTAGATACGGCTACTAAATATTAATTTGAATCTATATGAAGGTTAAATTCGTTTAAAAAGAATTTTAACTTTTGTGTTGGGTTTTTAATAGTATGCTCAAAGTTATAGTTTCTATATAGTTTTAAATAGTAGTTCTTTTCTGTAAATCCTCTTTCATTTTTCCTAAATTTAACTTTATTACAAGGTATCAATCTTTTCAATCATGCAAGAAAAAAAAATTAATATTCTTTTCATCGATGACGAGGAAAACAATCTGATCTCTTTTAATGCCGTATTTCGGTTAAAGTATCACGTGCTGACTGCCATTAATGCAGTAGATGCTATGCATTTTTTAGACACAGAACCTATCGAAATCATCATCACCGATCAGCGGATGCCTACCATGACGGGAAGCGAATTCCTGGAAAAAGTGTTGGAAAAATATCCCGGTCCGATGCGCATTTTACTGACCGGTTATGCAGATATTAGTGCTGTGATTGAGGCAGTTAACAAAGGGAAAGTCTTCCATTATTTAACCAAGCCCTGGAATGAACAGGAGCTGGATGCTACCATTCAAAAAGCTTATGCCAAGTACGCGGAAGATCAGGGCGTTAAAGACATGAATGATAAATTGGCAGTATCCAACGGCCAGTTGGAGTTTTTACTCCGGCAGAAATTGTTGTCTTAAATGTTTAGTTTAAGAAAGATTTTCATTAACTTTTAATTAATATCGTTGCTTTGATATTTAGTGCAACTTTGGGTTATATTTTTGTATTCAATTTTTTACATGTAAAAACAGTACAGGCCGTCGTATTTTGGAACCAACTAACTATTTAATGCTTCTTTTATGCCACAAAAATCACGGAGGTTTTCAGTTTTAATAATTTTTATTTTACAGATATTACTTATTTTTCCGGCCAGGGCACAATTCGGTTCCGGTACAAAATGGACAAAAGACGGCAACAATTATCTGCAGGTACAAAACGGATCAATTGTGCAAACTGCCATCAGCGATCCATCCAAACAAATTGTGCTGGCAGATGCCGCATTGCTAACTCCAAAAGGTAAAACGCAACCTATCACTGTGCGCAGTTTCAGCTTTTCTGAAGATGGCAAAAAAGTATTGATCTACACCAACTCCAAAAAAGTATGGCGTTATGATACCCGCGGCGATTATTGGCTGGCCGATCTATCAGCCAAAACTTTAAAACAAATTGGAACTGCCCGCCCGGTTTCTTCGCTGATGTTTGCCAAGCTTTCTCCCGATGCTTCCAAAGTGGCTTATGTGAGCGAACACAATATTTTTTTGGAGGATTTGGCTTCCGGGAAAGTTACCAAGCTGACAACTGACGGGACAAAAAAACTGATCAACGGAACTTTTGACTGGGTTTACGAAGAAGAACTGGATTGCCGCGATGGTTTTCGCTGGTCGCCGGATAGTAAATCAATTGCTTACTGGCAGCTGGATGCCAACAAAACCCGGAATTATCTGATGCTGAACACCACGGATTCACTCTATCCTTTCACGGTCCCGGTTGAATATCCGGTGGTTGGCCAGGATCCGAGCCGTTGCAGGATCGGTGTGATTTCCCTCAGCAATAATAAAACAACTTGGATGAAGGTTCCCGGCGATGATGTGCAGCATTATATCCCGCGGATGGAATGGGCCGCCAATTCATCAGAACTGATCATCCAGCAACTGAACCGGCGTCAAAATGAAAGCAAGATCATGCTTTGCAATACCGATTTTGGTACGGTAAAAACAGTATCGACCGAAACCGACAAAGCCTGGATTGATGCAAAACCCGAAGCAATTGGCTGGGACTGGATTGATCAGGGAAAAAGTTTTTTGTGGCTGAGCGAGAAAGACGGTTGGCGGCATATTTACAACATCAGCAGAAATGGCCAGGAAAAACTGCTGACCAAAGGTGATTTTGATGTGATTAGTGTAGAAAGAGTAGATGAAAAAAATAATTTGATCTATTTTATGGCATCGCTGGATAACGCCACGCAGGAATATCTGTATAAAGTTGCGCTGAACGGTAGCGGAAAAGCAGAACGCATTACGCCAAATGATGAACCGGGAACGCATAGTTATGATATTTCGCCAAACGGAAAAATAGCTTTGCATTATTTTTCCAGCAGTTCTACGTATCCAACTTCAGATTTGGTTTCCCTGCCGGACCATCAGATTATTGGCGGCAAAAATACTTCTCCTCCAAAAAATGCAATGGTTAACAAGCCGGAATTTTTCAAGGTAAAAACAGTAGATGGCGTAACGATGGACGGCTGGATGATTAAACCAACTAATTTTGATTCGACCAAAAAATACCCGATTGTATTTTATGTTTACGGCGAACCGGCCAGCCAAACGGTTAAAGATAGTTACGGCACCGGCTTCAACCGGTTGTATATCGGCAGTATGGCTGGCGACGGTTATATTTACGCTTCGTTAGAAAACCGGGGTTCGCCGGCACCAAAAGGACGGGAATGGCGCAAAGCAATCTACCATCAAATTGGTTTGCTAAACATCCGCGACCAGGCGATGGCGGCCAAAGAAATTTTAAAACGATCTTATATAGATACCAGCCGGGTTGCGGTTTGGGGCTGGAGCGGCGGCGGATCATCAACTTTAAACCTGATGTTCCAGTACCCGGAGATTTACAAAACCGGGATTTCTGTGGCGGCGGTTGATAATCAGCTGAATTACGATAACATTTATCAGGAGCGATATATGGGTTTGCTGCCGGAAGACAAGCATTATTTTGTGGAAGGTTCTCCATTGAATTATGCCAAAAACCTGCGCGGCAATTTGCTGATTGTGCATGGAACGGGCGATGATAACGTGCATTATAACAACGCCGAGCAGATGATTAATGAGCTGATTAAGAACAATAAAGTTTTCCAGCTGATGAGTTATCCAAACCGGACACATTCAATTTCGGAAGGTGCGGGCACGAGCCGGCATTTGGCCAGCACTTACACGCAGTTTTTGAAAGAACATTGTCCGCCGGGGGCAAGGTAAGATTTGAAAGTCCGTGTTGTCATTTCGACCGAAGGGAGAAATCTTCTTCAAACAACAACAGCCAAATTGCTTCTAATACTTCTTTTATCGGCATAAAATCAATATTTTGTCATTTTGGCCCAAAGGGAAAAATCTTGTTGTGGTCTTTTATAATTGAAAGGAGATTTCTCCCTTCGGGTCGAAATGACAAAAAGAACAGCAGTTAAGTTTTTTATTTATCTATTTCAGAGATGCTTCTTTTATCGGTATAAAAATTCAACAGTAAAAATTTGTCTATACTATTGGACATTACAATTTTACTGTTGGTTTTTAAGCTGATCTTAATTGGTAGTGTGTGCTCCGGCCTCCGGCTGCTTCTTTTACTAAAATGTTTTTATGGATAAGGCCCTGAATATCCCTTAAAGCAGTATCAGTTGAGCATGTTGTCATTTTTGACCATTTTGATACATTTAAGCTTCCAAAAAAGTCATTCAACAAAATATTGATCATTTTTTGTTGTCTCTGGTTAAAATCTGTGCTTTTATGTTTTTCCCAAAATAGTATCCTTAGTTTTATTTTTTCTAAAATCTGGTCTGTGCTGTTCATGGCGCGGTCTAAACAATCCATAAACCACAAAAGCCATAGCGTTATATCTAACGTACCTTTTTGTGTTCTTTCCAGTATATCATAATAAGCATTTCTTTCAGCTTGTATCTGTGCAGACATACTGTAAAAACGTTGTTCTGTTTTATCGGCGCGCGCTAACTGCATATCTGTTATTGCCCTTGTAATCCGTCCGTTGCCATCATCAAAAGGGTGAATAGTAACGAACCAGAAATGGGCAACAGCAGCTTTTAAAACAGGGTCTAAATCGTCTTTTTCCTCAAACCAACCTATAAAAGCTTGCATTTCTGCTGCAACGCGTTCTGCATCCGGCGCTTCAAAATGTACTTTTTCTTTTCCCATTGCACCGCTCAATACATGTATTGGCCCCAGCCGCCAGTTTCCTGCAATTATTTTAGATAAACTGCTTCTGCCCGTGGGGAATATTGCGCTATGCCAATTGTAAAGCCTTTCTTCTGTTAAAGGATCATTGTACTTTTGTGTAGCATCGAGCATCATTTCAACTACACCTTCCACATCTCTGTCTGCAACAGGCAAACCTGCTATTTCTATTCCGAGGCGTTTGGCTATAGAAGAGCGTACCATTTCTATGTTTAACAGTTCGCCTTCTATTTCGCTTGATTTGGTTACATCCATCGTTAGCGTTTGAAGGATGGCTTTTTCTTTTAAATCAAAACCGGCAGCACTCATCAGTCCAAGTATTTTACCTTGCCGGTGTCTTATCGTACTTACTTTTGGGTTAATTTGAAGATGGTCCCAAGTAAATTTTGGCCAGTTTTTCTGCTGATAGATATACATTCGCTGCAATTATGCGGTGAATATATTAATTATTCACCGCATGATAAAAGATTTGTTCTTTTGCAGCATGCTTCTTTTACAGCATAAAAATCACTAAAACAAAAGCTGTGCCTGCACATTTTGTAAATGATAAAAATCATTCAAAAACTGGTAGATAATTTTGGGTAAAGCCAATGTTTTCAAAGCATCAAAAGGCGTAAAAAACCAGGAAGGCTGCATGTTGATTTCTATTGGATTGATTTGCAGATGAATAAAATGTGCAAAAATCCGCTGGTGCGTGAGGATGTGTTTGCGGATTGGCGAAGCGGAAATGATAGTTGCCTGATTACCAAAAAAATGTTTGAATTCCGGCAACGAGGATACTTCTTCTACCAGTGTATAATTTGGTGTTTCAATCAGCGGCAGATCGTATAGATTGGCCCAAATATCAGCAATGCTTCTTTTATTGAGTAAAATTTGGTTTTGGTGCGAAATCAAAAAATAATTAAAATAGCGCTCCCGGATTTTGATATTTTTCAGTTTCACGGGCAATACATTAATCCGGTTGGTTTGATAAGCGTTGCAAGCTTCCCGGACCGGGCAGATTTTGCAATCCGGGTTTTTGGGTTTGCATAACATCGCCCCAAACTCCATCATCGCTTGGTTGTGCTGTCCGGGATTGCTTCGGTCTAAAACTTCATCTGCCAAAACCTGAAAAAGTTTTTTCCCTGCCGGAGAATTGATCGGTTCATCCACGCCAAACCATCGGGCCAAAACCCGGTAAACATTACCATCAACCACGGCTTTAACTTCATCGGCAGCGAAAGAAGAAATGGCGGCAGCTGTGTATTCGCCAATTCCCTTTAGTTTGATCAGTTCTTCATAAGTTGTCGGGAAAACTCCCGCGTTATTTTCCAGGACCTGACGTGCTGTAAAAAGCATATTTCTCCCGCGGGAATAATAGCCCAAACCTTGCCAAAGCTTTAGGATTTCATCTTCTGTAGCGTTTGCAAAAGCGGTAACATTTGGATATTTCTCCAGGAAACGATAAAAATATGGCATACCCTGATCTACCCGTGTTTGCTGCAAAATTACTTCCGAAAGCCAAATGGTATAAGCATCGGTGGTGTTGCGCCAAGGCAGGTCGCGTTTATATTGCTTGTACCAGTTTTGTATTTCGGCGCTCCAATTCATCCGGCAAAAATACGCAGCCAAAACCTTAACCAAATCATTGTTAGGCAGATGTGTAAATAAAAAAAATCTTTTTTTCTTCGCTGTTTCGTTTTAAAGCAATACTTTTGCAACCCCAAAACAACTAAAGTATTACAATAAAATAATAACAGCGAGCAGATGACTAAAGCAGAGATTATATCTGAAATTTCTACCAAAACCGGGATAGAAAAAGTAGATGTACAAGAAACAGTTGAGGCCTTTTTTAAGGTGGTAAAAGGAGCAATGGTTGGCGGCGAGAACGTATATGTGCGTGGCTTTGGTAGTTTTGTTGTTAAAAAAAGAGCTGAAAAAACAGCACGTAATATTTCTAAGAATACAGCTATTATTATCCCGGAACATTTTATCCCGAGCTTTAAACCTGCAAAAACTTTTGTAGAAAAAGTGCGTACCGGTAATAAAACCAAATCAGGTAAATAATTTTCAGGATGAAAAAGAAGCAGATAGGTGTAGTTGTAATTGTTGTTGCAATGATGACCTATTTAATTTCTTTGCCGGTGAAAGGTTTAATCAGGCCGAAAGAAGCCAGGACCAAACCCGGAACTACAGCCGGACAAGTGCAGCCTGCAGCTTCCGAAAGCATCAATGAGGAATATGTGGCTACAGCAGCAAAAAAACTGCTGACAGCACAAATGCAGGCAGAAATTATCTCTAAAGAAACCCAATTGCAAAAAGCAACGGCGGATGAAGAAAGGCTGCCGATAGAAAAAGACCTGGCAAAAACCTGGGACGATTTAAATGTACCGGCTCCTGCAGCTTTTTATTATCTGTCTGTTGCCCGGAAAGAAAATACGCTGCAAAACTGGCTTAGTGCAGGCGATCATTTTAATGATGCTTACAAACTGACCCAGGATACAGTTGCAAAACCTGCTTTTCTGATCAATGCAGTGGAATGTTTTAAAAAAGCAACACAGATTGCACCGGACAATCTGGATGCGCAAACAGGTTTAGGGATTGCTTACGTAAATGGTGGTGCACCAAGCCCGATGGCAGGGATTTCTTTACTGCTGGGTGTGGTTTCCAAAGAACCAAAAAATCTGAAAGCGAATTTAAACTTAGGTTTATTCTCGATGAAATCCGGGCAGTTTGAAAAAGCAGTTACGCGGTTTAAAAATGTGGTTGGGCAAAAGCCGGAGTTAGAGCCTTATTTCTATCTGGCAGAAAGCTACAAGCAATTGGGTATGAAACCGGAAGCTATTACTGCTTACCAGAAATGTAAAGAACTGGCAGGTGACCCGGCTTTTAACCAAAAAATGGACGAGTATATTAAAGAGTTAAAAAATTAAATAATCTAATTAAAAGAAGTTATGCCAAGCGGTAAAAAAAGAAAACGTCATAAAATGGCCACCCACAAACGCAAAAAACGTTTGAGAAAAAATAGACATAAAAAGAAGTAGTTTATTCTTTTTTAAGATTGGGGCACTTTGATAAGCAAGGCGCCTTTTCTTATTTTTGCGATAATTCATTGATATTTTAATACAACGGTTTTCCGTTGATAAGGCGTAAGTAGTTGATAAAAGAATTAGTTATCGATGCTTCCCCGGCTGGTGCAACCATTGCTTTGCTGCAAAATAAGCAGCTTGTAGAGCTTCATAAAGATCAGATCAACAACAACTATACAGTTGGCGACATTTATCTTGGCAGGATCAAAAAGATTATGCCGAGTTTAAATGCCGCTTTTGTTGATGTAGGCTATGAAAAAGATGCTTTCCTGCATTACCTTGATCTGGGTTCGCAGGTACAGTCTTTACTAAAACTGGCAAAAACAGTTCGCGGCGGAAGTTATAAATCAAAATTGCTGGATCATTTTGAACTTGAAAAAGATATTACCAAATCCGGTAAAATCTCTGATATTTTAAGTAAAAACCAGCTGATACCGGTTCAGATCGCTAAAGAACCGATTTCTACAAAAGGGCCGAGGCTCAGTTCCGATCTGTCTATTGCAGGCCGTTACGTAGTATTGGTGCCTTTTTCGGATGCTATTTCTATCTCCAAAAAAATCAAAAGCAATACCGAACGTACCCGGTTGCGCAAGATTATAGAAAGCATCAAACCCAAAAATTTTGGCGTAATTATCCGCACGGTTTCCGAGGATAGAGGCGTAGAAGAATTGCAGAAAGACCTGCTGGACCTCATTGCAAAATGGGAAAATTTTATGGTCCGATTGCCGGCTACCGAACCGGCAAAAAAGATTTTGGGCGAAATTGACCGCACTTCAACTCTGCTGCGTGATTTGCTAAATGCTGATTTTCAAAGCATTACAGTGAATGATCAGTCTATATTTGAAGAAGTACGTTCTTATGTTCAGGATATTTCTCCCGATTTGGAAAAAATAGTCAAACTGCACAAAAATGATGTTCCGATTTTTGAACATTACGGAATAGACAAACAGATTAAATCTGCTTTTGGGAAAACGGTAAACCTTCCGGGCGGTGCTTATCTGGTAATTGAACACACTGAAGCATTGCATGTCATCGATGTAAACAGCGGTAACCGGACAGCAAATAAAGAAAATCAGGAAGAAAACGCTTTCCAGGTAAACAAAGAAGCTGCAAAAGAAATTGCGCGGCAATTGCGTTTGCGCGATATGGGTGGCATCGTGGTGATTGATTTTATCGATATGCACAATCCGAACAACCGCAAAGATTTGTTTGAATTTATGCGGGATGAAATGCGGCTCGACAGGGCAAAACATACTGTTTTACCACCAAGCAAATTTGGGTTGATACAACTTACCAGGCAACGCGTAAGGCCGGAAATGAATATTGTCACTTCCGAGCTTTGCCCAACCTGTCACGGAACCGGAACTGTCCGGCCAAGTGTGTTATTGCTGGACGATATCGAGAACAATCTCAATTACGTATTGCAGGAACAAAATGAAAAAGGGATCACGCTTTGTGTGCATCCGTTTATTGAAGCTTACATCAAAAGAGGTATTTACAACAAGCAGATGAAATGGTATTTTCATTATCATCAGTGGATTAAGGTAAAAAGTATGCCGAATTATACGATGAACGAGTTTCACTTTTTATCTTCAAAAGACGAAGAAATCAAGCTTTAATCAGCTTGTTTATTATTTCAGGTTTACCATTTTGTACTTGTGTTGATGCGGTGTAAAATGGTAAACCTGAATTTTTATATGCTGTTTTTATCGATGTTTTTTGCTAAAGAAACCGTAAATTGTAAGCTAAATCTACAGGGATCGAATCCTGAAATCAATATAAAAATCCTTTAATCATATAAAATTGGCTAAAACTAAAAGTGCCTACTTCTGCCAGAGCTGTGGTTTTGAAGCACCAAAATGGCTGGGTAAATGCCCGTCTTGCGGCGAGTGGAACACTTTTGTGGAAGAAGTGATCGAAAAGCCAAACACCACAGTGCCCGAATGGAAGCCGGCAACCAGCAGTTTACAACGTTCCAACAAACCCGTTCCGGTTTCAGATATTGTTTTTTCGGAAGAAGACCGTTTAATTACGCCGGACAAAGAACTGAACCGTGTTTTGGGCGGCGGGATCGTGGGCGGTTCTTTAATTTTGATTGGTGGCGAACCGGGAATTGGTAAGTCAACGCTGATGCTGCAACTGGCTTTGATTATGCCGGGCATCAAAGTGCTTTACGTTTCCGGTGAGGAAAGCGACCGGCAGATCAAGATGCGTTCTGAGCGGATCAGTGCTTCTTTTACCACTAAAATTAATAACCCGTACATTCTGGTAGAAACTTCAACCCAAAATATTTTTAAACAGATTGAGCAGATCGAACCTGATCTGGTGATTATTGATTCGATCCAAACCTTACATTCGGCTCACATTGAATCTACGCCCGGCAGCGTTTCCCAGGTTCGGGAATGCACTGCCGAACTGATGCGTTTTGCCAAAGAAACGGCTACGCCGGTTTTCCTGATCGGCCATATTACCAAAGACGGCATGATCGCCGGTCCGAAAATATTGGAGCACATGGTGGATACCGTTTTGCAGTTTGAAGGCGACCGGCATCATGTTTACCGGATTTTGCGCACGATCAAAAACCGTTTTGGCCCCTCTTCCGAACTGGGGATTTATGAAATGCAGGGCGAAGGTTTGCGGCAGGTTTCCAATCCGTCAGAAATACTTTTATCCCAACGTGATGAAGCTTTAAGCGGCATCACCATTTCGGCTACGCTGGAAGGTTTGCGGCCAATGCTGATCGAAACGCAGGCTTTGGTGAGTGCTTCGCCTTACGGAACGCCGCAACGGTCAGCCACCGGGTTTGATAATAAGCGGATGAATATGCTGTTGGCCGTGCTGGAAAAGCGTTGCGGTTTTCGGTTGAGTGCAAAAGATGTTTTCCTGAATATTACCGGCGGGATCCGCGTGGAAGATCCGGCAATTGATCTGGGTTTGGCCGCGGCTATAATTTCCTCTCACGAAGATATTCCGGTTTCTTTTAAAACCTGTTTTGCCGGAGAATTAGGTCTGTCCGGAGAAATCCGTGCTGTGAACCGGATTGAGCAGCGCATTGCCGAAGCACAAAAGTTAGGTTTTGAGCAGATAGTAATTTCCAAATACAACCTTCCCGCAGGCGGAAAAAACAAAAAAAGTTTGGATTTTTCACGTTTTGATATTGAAGTAAAAGCGGTAAGCAGGATTGAAGAAGTTTTTCAGTTGCTTTTTGGTTGAGGAATGTCGAAATTTATTAATTATTAAATAAGTACGTTTATGGAAACTCAGGAAATCATGCAATTATCAGATCTCGATCTTTCAAAAAATTATACTTACGCAGATTACCTACAATGGAAATTTGAGGAACGGATTGAATTGATTAAGGGCAAGATCTTTAAAATGAGTCCGGCACCGAGTTCTTTTCACCAGGAAATCGCTGTAGAAATTACAAGGGTTTTTGCAAATTATTTGAAAGGAAAAATGTGCAAAGTATATTCTGCACCATATGATGTCCGCCTAACCAGAAAATCATTGATGAACGAAGATGTAATTACAGTTGTTCAACCTGATATTTGTGTCGTTTGTGATCGAAGAAAAATTGACAAAGCAGGTTGTATCGGTGCACCGGATATTGTGATAGAAATCCTTTCTCCGGGCAATAACAAAACAGAGTTACAGAATAAATATGATGTTTATGAAGAAAATGGCGTACAGGAATATTGGATTGTTTCTCCACAAGATAAAACGTTTATAAAATATACTTTGAATCAGGAAGGAATTTATGTAGCTTCAAAATTATTGCCTTCCAACGCCGAAGTAACTACATCTATTCTTCCGGGATTTGTACTTAATTTGGAAGAATTGTTTAAAGATGATTGAGCTGGGACTGTTCAACATGTTTGTTAGTTAATTTTTGCTTAATTGGCAGGATTTATTGCGAAATTTATACCGATAAAAGAAGTAT